>Ga0247841_10000259_pt1 | contig 145221 bp, 117 predicted proteins | sample LaCruzMarch2015__2_FD_192410 | JGI IMG/M metagenome (GOLD analysis project Ga0247841, IMG submission 192410) | Freshwater microbial communities from meromictic Lake La Cruz, Castile-La Mancha, Spain - LaCruzMarch2015_18m | ecosystem: Environmental > Aquatic > Freshwater > Lake | place: Spain...
CGATGATGTCTGACGGCTGACCCATCAGATGATCGTTCTTCAAGTACTGGAAATAGTACTCGACGCCGCTGACTGCAGGCGCGGGAATGGAGTACGGGGGCTTCATGTCCACATCGACCTGACTGAAAGCGGTTTCGCCCGGATTACGCCGGAAGACGGCCACCGCGTCGAAATAATTCATCAGATTGAATTTGAAATCGTACCCGGTTGCGCCTCTTACCAGCGAGACCCAAGGAATCGCCGTGGTCGGATCGAACGAACTGCCTTCACCGACAATGCCCAGCATTTTGCCGATCCCATCGGTGTAAGTCGGAGACGTTTTGATTCGTCTCACCATTTCACGGATCGTCGCCGTGTTGATTTCGACCGTCTTGTTTTTCTGAGAAACCTTCTCTTCGAAGACGATCTTCGCGCCATTCGCATCGGCAATGCCGGAAACGATGGCGGTGCAGGCGTTGTTCATCGCCGTTACATCACTCTCCCCAAAACCCAGCACGGTCGCCTGAGTTGCAAACTGAGTTTTGAAGGAATCCGACCACATGGTCAGTTGCGCTTCATTACGCGGCAGGTATTCTTTCGTTTTCATTTACTCCTCCTTCTGTTATGGGTTAAAACGACTTGCCATAGGATATGGCGAATACCATTATCAATAGTTTTCCGACGGGAAGTACCCGTTTTCAGCGCTTCCGCAAAGGGGGCTGTTGGCATCATCAAAGGGTATTGTGGACACCAACAGAGGGTGTCGATGGCATCATCAAGGGGGGTTGTGGACATCATCAACGGGTATTGTGGACACCAACAAAGGGTGTCGATGGCATCATCAAAGGGGGTTGTTGACATCATCAAAGGGTATTGTGGACACCAACAAAGGGTGTCGATGGCATCATCAAAGGGGGTTGTTGGCATCATCAACGGGTATTGTGGAACGGATATTCGGGACGTGAATATAGCCGGAGCGACCGGCGAACAGTCGGAAGATCGAAGGCGAATGGGAAAACGGCGACGCATAAAAAGACTTACTTAACTAATTTGAGACAAATTTATGGGAGATAAACGACGCTGTCAAGAATTATTTTTATGGGGCAAGAGCGAGAGGATCGGGGAGGGACAAGAAAAAGAGAGTTCACCGCTGAGGGCGCGGAGAGGTTAAGATTGAGGGTGAGGTAAAGGTAAAGGAAGAACCGAGATTTCACAACGGCGGCATTGGAGAATATTACTGATGATAATGAATCAGGTAGCGACGAAGATTGTATCTATTGCCACGTGCTTTAGCGCGTGGATACGATGTATCGGAAAATGACCGGGCTTTAGCCCAAACATGACGGACTAAAGTCCGGAGTTGTTGCGTTTGATTGATTCCACGACTTAAAAGTCGTGGCAATAATAGGGATAGGATAAATCCGGGATTCGGTTGAATGGGTTAATTAGATTGCGTTGGATTCAATAGGGTTATATTGTCGTAGAGACACGGCATGCCGTGTCTCATATTATGTTCGGATATGATGTGCCTGAGACGCGATTTACGTGAGACACGATGCATTTGAGACGCGAGGCATCGCGTCTCTACGGTTCGCCCCACACCTGCGCGAGGGTGGCTTGAATCTTCTGCTCGAAGCGGGCGATCAGTTCGCGGTTGGCAGCGACCAGCGCTTGCTCGGCTTCGATCTCGGCGACGATGGCTTGTTGCTCAGGGACTGGCGGCAGATGAACTTTGACACGGTGAGCATTCTTACGATCAAGCGAGGGAACTGCGGCGGTTCGCTCCCCAAGTGACTTGAGATCGATCGACTCTAACAACACCTTCAAGTACTTGGGTTCATTGCCCTTGAAGTCTTTGACAAACAGTGCCGTGTTATGCGGCCAATAATAATCGAAGTCGATGAAGTGTACTTTTCCGATTGTTCCGCTTCGTCCTGTAACCACACCCGGTCCAACCTCCTTGTAATGAGCATGGAAGCCAATAATGCCGTTTGAACCAACGATCGGGTAGGGTCCCTCCTCCCATAGCTGCTTCGGAAGGTCGTAACCTCGCTGGAGCGTAAGCACATCTCCCAACTCCACCATCGGCCAGTCAGGGTGGATTGGAATATGCGGGCGGTAGTTGTCGATGACGGCGCGGGCGCCGTTGATGACATTCTGGTAGCCTTCGATCTCCGCCACGATCGCCTGCTGGACTTCCAGCGGAGGAAGGGGAATTGTTATGCTATTGAATTCAAGGCTAATCCCTCCAATGATGCCCTTGATAAATGGCTTTAATTTGTCTTGAAATGCTTCAGCGCGGACGACGCGATAAAGATAGGAAGGATGAATAGATTCTTTAACACGAAGAATAAATACATGCTCGTTCACAGCTGCTGGGATATCATAAATGAAGAAGCCAATCTTTCCAGTGGTAGCTCCGTCTTTAACGATAAGTACATCGCTGTTTCGAAGAATACCCTTAGTCATTCCTCGGAAATGTTCCTCAGAGATGTACTTCATTTTGTTGAAACGGATATTTCCTTTTTCGTCGATCTGCTCGCCTCCAATACTTGGAATACCCGACTCTATAGCGCCCCCTTTTTGACGTGAGCCACTCTCAATCTCGATAACAGATCCAATTGGTACCATCGGCCATTTTAATGCGTCAACAATACTCTCACGATACCTCTCCCCACTCAGGTTATAGTCGCCATTTGTGGCGATCTTCTCTTTTGGTATGATCAGGCCGAGGGTTGGCCGGAAGTCTTCGAGCGGTTCCCCGGCGCGTTGGCGGCGCAGGTACTCGGCGATCTCATTCAGAGTAGTCGGGAGGTCGTTCTTATCGATCTCGCGGCGCTGGGCGCCGAGGCCGAAGCCGTCGTTATTGATCCTGAAGAAGGCGATGGTATTGGTGCGTTTCGCCAGGGATTTGTCAAGGATCAGGATACTGGTCTTCACACCCGCATAGGGATTGAACACCCCGGCGGGGAGCGAGATCACTGCGACGAGATACTCCTCCACCAGCATTTTGCGTAGGCGGATATAGGCATTCTGGCTCTGGAAGATGATGCCCTCCGGGACGATGATCCCGGCCCGGCCGTTGGGATAGAGATGTGAGGCCATATAATCCACGAAGAGGACTTCGCTGCGCTTGGCCGGGATGGTGAAGCGGTTATGGGGTTTGATGCCGCCTTTTGGTGACATGAAGGGCGGATTGGCGAGGATGACGTCGGCGTATTCGTTCCAGCGCTCCTGACTGGAGAGGGTATCGTATTCGTGGATGTGCGGATCGACGAAGCCGTGCAGGTAGAGATTGACCAAGGAGAGGCGCACCATGTCCGGCGAGATGTCGTAGCCTTTGATGTTCTGCGCCAGGCGGCCGCGTTCTTCCGGTGTGAGCCGATCGACGCCTTTGGAATCGGTATTGGCCTTTTTGATATGTTTATAGGATGAGATCAGGAATCCGGCGGTGCCGCAGGCGGGATCGAGGATGGTTTCATCCTTCTTCGGATCGACGATCTTCACCATGAATTCAATGATATGGCGCGGGGTGCGGAACTGCCCGGCGTCGCCCTGGGAGCCGAGCACCAGCAGCAGGTATTCGAAGGCGTCGCCCAGCCGCTCGCTGTGATCGTAGCTGAACTCGTCGATGACCTTGAGGAACATCTTGAGCGTTTCCGGGTCGCGGTAGGGCAGGTAGGCGTTCTTGAAGATATTCCGGAAAAGGAGCGGAATGCCGGGATTCTGCGGCATGGTTGTGATGGCTTCGGCGTAGAGATTCAGGATTTCGTGACCGCCCAGGCCGGAGCGCATGAGCTTAGCCCAGCCATACCGGGCGAACTCCCCGGCGAAGAACTTGCGCACCCCGCCGAACTCCTCGCTCTCGGCGTCCATGTCGTCCATGAACTTGTAGATGAGCGCGATAGTGATCTGCTCAACCTGAGACTTGGGGTCGGGCACTTTTCCCACGAGGATGTCGCGGGCGGTGTCGATGCGGCGTTTGGTATCGGTATCTAACATGATTATCCTTAATTATCAGTGGACGTAGTGGACTTGGAGGACCGCATGGACATAGGTGAAAATCGCGATTTGCGGTTTTCGGAGCGAATACGGTAGAGTCTTTCGGTGAAACCACCCTCAGTTTCAAAGGCCTTTGCTTGCACGGTAAGTTGGCGATCAAGCAGACTGCAGGCTACCGCCAAAAGTACCAGCGCCGCATTAGCGGCAATTTCTGGGAAGGTTGACTGTGTTGACTTAATGGACGATATAGACAGATTTTGTCCACTGGGTCTACTTTGTCCACCTTGTCTACGATCATGTTCTTCCTTAACCCAAGCTGCCACTTCATCGGCAGTGGCGCACCGGCGGTCGATCAGAATTTGCCGACGATGATCGTCACGCTCCCAGATCGGCAAGCCACGTTGGCGCAGGAAATCCTCGTAGTCAAGCCTTAGTTCTTCGAGGCTGGCCCGCGCTACGTTGGTGAGCTTGAGCTCCGTCTTCTTCGATGTTCCCGAAGCCTGGCTTCCTTCGGCAATGTTCTGCACGCCCGACCGCGCGGCCTGTACCATTTGGTCATGGGTGCGGCTGCGCTTGGCAATGTAACGATCACAAAAACGCACCGTGATATCGTAAATCAGTTGTGCCACCTGAAAGCTCTTGAGTTTTCGGTAGCCGCCGTGTTTCGGTATCAGCGTTTCATTGGTGGTCATGTTATACCTACCGTCTCTGCTTGACCTTTAATTATGGCGAATTCGCCATAATTAAAGTCGGGGTTGTAGACGCTTTTCCGTATCCCTTGAACCGCTATGATTGATTTTTTGGTCTTGCTCATGGGGATTTCTCCTATGCGGCAAACTGATTCAATGAAACGTAGTCCTTGACGTATTCCGGAATGATCCGTCGATACTTGGACGGCACTTCCTTGAAGTCCTGCCATGAAAAGAGCGGATTGGTGGTCAGATCGGTGAATTGTTTGGTCTCGATGATGTGGCGAATCTGGTCACTGGTGACGTATGCCTTGAAGTAGTTCCTGATGGCCGGGATAGCCTTGGATTCTGCCGGCTTATAGTCAGTCACGAACTTGGAGAACTCCTCTTCGAGCAGTTCGTCTTTGGATTTGAAGCGCGGGATGATCCCGAATATCTTTTCGAGGATTTCGCGCAGGGTCAGACGCCGATCGACAGCGGCGGCTTTACGGAGTTTCTCCAGGCTATAGTATTCTTCCGGTTTGTTAAAGACTTCCTTGTTCACATAGTCTATGACATGATCCCATCTGCCTTCTTCAACGGCTTTCACGATGGTTTCGTTTTCCTTGATGGTTTCCCCAAATTTCTCGAAGAACATGCGGTCGATCTTCATGCCTTCCAGACCAATCGGGATTTCCTTGATGGTATTCAGTAAGTCCTGGCCATGGAATTCATAAGTGCCAACCGGCTCGACCGGGCTATCGGGGCCTTCCCCGCCCTTGCCGTTTGGCAAGGGAAGTTTCAACACTTCGTCGTAGTTGAACTCTTCCTCGAAGTATTCGCAGTTGGCGAAGAAGTCAAAGAGTTTGAAGGTTTTCTTCTCAGGTTCTTTGACACTGTCTTTGGCTCTTTCATCGAAGAGTTGATCCAGAAAGTTATGCTTCCGTGTGCCGCGTCCCTTGATCTGAATGAAATCGGTTGGTGAAAAGATCGGCCGGAACAATCCCAGATTAAGAATGTCAGTGCAGTCATAACCGGTCGTCATCATCCCGACCGTTACGCAGACACGGGTCTTACTGGTTCGATAGGTGTTGAGGAAATTGGCCGAGCCAGACAGAACGTTATTGGAGAAGTTGATGGATGATTGCTTGGCATCTTTAATCAGCGAGGTGACCTGTAGCGCGAAATCAGACTGGTACTTGCCGGGAAACATCCGATCGGCCATCTGGTTGAGAACCTGAGTCATTTTGGCGGCATGGTTCTGGCTTACGCAAAAAATGATTGATTTACCGATCTCCCCACTGACCGGATCGCGCAGGGCATTTTCCAGAAATGTCTTGCAGAAAAGTTGATTGGTTGGTTCGGAGAAGAAACGCTTCTCGAAATCACGTTGCTTAAGAGCTTCCAGTTGATCTTCACCGCCATCATCCACGAATGAAATAATGAATCCTGCCTCTGATAATAGTTCCGTGGTAATATCGGTGCGGGCATCCACTACGGTAGGATTGATGAGAAAGCCTTCTTTGACGCCATCCAGTAAGGAATAGCGAAAGGTCGGTTGACTGTTTTCGCAACCGAAAGTCCGGTAGGTATCCAGAAGCAGGCGCCGTTCGTATTCGCGGGGGTCGCGGATCGAGGGACTATTTCTATCGAAACGTTTAAGGTAATCTTTGGGTGTTGCAGTCAAACCGAGTTTATAACCGATGAAGTAGTCGAATACAGCACGGGCGTTGCCACCAATAGAGCGGTGGGCTTCGTCGGATATGACCAGATCGAAATCGGTTGGTGAAAAAAGCCGCTGATACTTGTTGTTAAATAGTAACGATTGAACAGTAGTGACGACGATTTCGGCATAACGCCAGTCATCTCGGTCTTCCTTGTAAATCACGGTCTTGAAATCAGCTGATAACAACGTCCTGAATGTCCGACGCGCCTGATCCTCCAATTCGAGGCGATCAACCAGAAATAAAACCCGGTGGGCGTTTCGAGACTTTAGGAACAATTTGATAACTGCGGCGGCAATCAGCGTCTTTCCGGTTCCGGTGGCCATTTCGAACAGGAAGCGATCTTTACCTTCTTTAACGGCCTGTTGCATCGCCTGGATAGCCTTGATCTGATAAGGTCGTAGAAACCTCAGTTTATTGGATTGGATGTAGTTTGAACGTTCTGCCTCGTTACGCCATGCCGCATCGGATCGGTAATTCGGATGCTGAGTTAAGACGATATAATCATCCCCGACTTGATCTTCGATGAGGAGCTGTGGATTGGGTGTGATTTTATGGTAACTGAGCACTGAATCGGGTTTTGGGAATGATGTAATGACATAAGGATTTCCACGTTCCAGATCCCAGAAGTAGTGCAGGTTGCCATTGGATAGGATTATGAAGCGGCAGTTCTGGTTCTTGGCATATTTGCGTGCTTGTTCCTTGCCGACGAGTGGATTTTTATCTTCAGATTTGGCTTCAAGGACGATAAGAGGGAAACCGTTGGAATCCAGTAACAGAAAATCGATATATCCCTTTTCGACCTTTTCAAAATTCTCTCCAAATTCATCCAGATCGGAGGACTTAATCTTTACACTCGGCTCCAGGCAGATGTTAGCCGGTTGGTTGCCCTCCGGGAAGAAACGCCAGCCGGCCGCTTCAAGGAGTTTATTAATCTTGATACGTGCGATGGCTTCTTTCCCAGTCATTTGAACCCCATATTTAATCACAATCAAAATTCATTATCTTGATATAATGCTGTTGTGAAAACCATATCAATTACCTGACGGTTTTATTGTACATAACTTTGCAGGAAATCGCAAGCGAAAAAATGTCCCGGGTTGGGAATAGGTTGGGATTAGGTAGAATGGGTTGGATTAGGTTGGGTTATATTGTCGTAGAGACACGGTATCACCGTTTCTCCATATTTCATCGGAACACGATTTGCCTGAGACGCGATGTATCGCGTCTCTACGCAGGGATGATTTCACGAAACATAGGTGACCATTAGTGTCTCAACGTCGAGCGTAGAGACGAGCGAAAAACCTCCGTGAAGATAGATCACAAGTTCAGATAGATTTGATCCGATTCGCGGACGACCGAGTTCCCGTTTTTAAAAGTTGTGGACGTCGGCGGCAACTGCGCCGGTTTGCCATTTAATAGTTCGGTGATAGTCAGGATTTGAACTTTCGGATAATCTCTCTGCCAGCCTTCGGAATGATAATATCCGGCGGAAACAGCTTCGGTGATCATATCGCGTGTCGGCTCATTCAACGTAATGAATATGCCGATTTCCGCTTTCTCGCGGTCGAGGACGCCAACCATATCCCGGATGTCGCCACTTTTAACATGACCGCTTTTGACCTGAATGAGGACGCGTTTGCCTTTCCCGGATTGATCGTCGATGAAGGTAATCAATCCGTCAATGCCTTTGTCGGCGCCCTTTTTCTTTTCACCGGCAACGGGACGTGCTTTGATCAGCGAGAGCGCCCACCACTGAAACTGATAACGGTCATCATTAGCGAGTTGCCGGGCGGATGAAACATCTTCCGGTTCGCCAACGACGCTGTAATCTTTCTTCGGTTCAAGGTGGAAAGTGTCTTTCAGGCGGTACTTCATCAGTGCGATAGATAAGTGCGTGATGTCTATGCCAATCCATTTCCGGTTGAGATTCTGAGCAGCGGCGACGGCAGTTCCACAACCACAGAATGGATCGAGGACGACATCGCCTTCGTTGCTGGAGGCCTTGATGATCCGCTCCAGTAAGGCGACAGGCTTTTGAGTGGGATAGCCGAGACGCTCATTTCCGCCGGTTTGTTCAATATCAGACCAAAGATTTGAAATTAACCAACCCTTAGTATATTCCGGTCTGTATTTTCTATAAGGTACTTTGGGATTTGTCCAGTCAATATCGCCTTTTTTGTCATATTCTTTTAATTTATCTAATGATATTTTCCAGCCAGCTTTTGAAGTAGCAGATACGCCTTTATATTCATAACAAAGATTTGGTCTTTTACCCATACCCATAGACCTAAATAAAGGACTTTTAGTAAATCTGCCTTTGGCGTCCTCAAAAGGGTAGTGATCAATAATTTCTTGATTAGTAAAAGGGATTTTTACATTTTCACTATCAAAGAAATAATCGTCGGATTTAGTATAAAAAAGTATAGTGTCTGTAACAGTTCCAAATTTTCTATCTTTAAATTGAGATGTTTTTAAGCTACTGGTTCTTTTCCAAACAATTTCATTTCTAAAATATTTTTCACCGAATACCAAATCACACAGGATTTTCAGATAATGGCTTGCGGTTGGATCGCAGTGTAAATAAAGACTGCCTGTCGGTTTCAGAACACGGTGGAGTTCGATGAGCCGGGCGGTCATCATGACTAAGTAAGCCATCATCTGATTCGTACCGATTGTAAAGCGCAGAGAACTGAGTAATCCGCTAACCGGTAAAGACGCTGTAACGACATCGTGATAAAGTCTTTCCGCGTCCTGCGTCCAGTGCCATGTATCTTCAAAGGCGGTAATCTGCGCATCCGCTTCCGTGCCGGATTCGTCTTTGAACAGGACGTTGTAATTGCGGTTGGAGTTGAACGGAGGATCGAGATAGACGAGGTCAACACTTTCCGACGGAATGTGCTTTTTAAGAATGGGGAGGTTGTCGCCGTAGTAAAGGGTGTTCATGAGAACTCCGTGTTGATAGATCGTGTCAATTCATATTCCAACTGCATTGCGGAGGTTATCTTACTGAAAATAATCTGAGTTGTCAAGGAGGGAATATTCAGGGTTTCGGGTCGTAGAGACACGGCATGCCGTGTCTCATATTTCATCGGAACACGATTTGCCTGAGACACGAGGCATCGCGTCTCTACGCAGGCTGCCGGATAGTTTCGCACACGCGGCGGATATAATCGGGCGTCGTTCCACAACAGCCGCCGACGATTTCCACGCCGAGTTCCTTGATCCTGCGGATGTTGTTGGAGAAAAAATCCGCGTCTTCGGGATAAACGATCACGCCGTTTTCTGTCTTCGGCGCTCCGGCATTCGGCTGAATGACGACCGGACTTTGAACCGCCGCACGGATTTCCGCCGCCAATTCGATCATCTTGTCCGAGCCGATGGAGCAGTTGGCACCGACGGCGCACGCCCCGGCATCGATCAACGATTTCATGCCGGATTCCACGCGGTCGCCCATGATCGTTGCGAATCCTTTCGGACTCTGCGTAAATGTTAAGGTGGCAAAGATCGGCAGGTCGGACACTTTCCGTATCCCGGCGATTGCCGCGAGAGATTCGTTGAGGTCGAACATGGTTTCCACGATGAACAGATCGACGCCCGCTTCCGCCAGCCAGGCCGCCTGTTCGCCGAATGTCGCTTCGGCTTCTTCTTTGCCGAGCAGTCCGAAGGGCAGGAGCATCTCGCCGGTGGGCCCAATGTCACCCGCCACGTATTTGTCCTTTCCCGCCGCCTGTCTCGCGATGGCCACCGCGTTTTGATTGGCGGTCATCGCCTGCTTTTCGAGCCCCGCTTTTTTCAGTTTGACGGGGCTTCCGCCGAATGTGTTGGCCGAAACGACGTCAGAACCAGCGTCGATGTATGCGCGGTGGATGGCTTCGACGACTTCCGGGCGTTCGAGCGTCCAGAATTCGCTGGGCTTTCCGCTGAGTCCGGCGCGAAAGAGCATGCTTCCCATTCCGCCGTCGAGAATCAATCCGTCCGTCTTTGCTTTTTCAATGATGTTCATGTCATACTACCTTTTTCTACGATAAAATCTATGGAATTTTATGGAAGGAAAACCATCTTGTTCGTTTGGCGGATGTCGCCGTTTGTTGTCATCCGGTAAAAGTAAATACCGGCGGAAACCGGCCGGTTGTCGTTGCCGCGCCCGTTCCAATCGACTTTATGAATTCCGTCCGGCATCTCCCGGTTGACTAACAAGGCGATTTCGTTACCGCGCAGGTCGAAGACCTGAATCCGGACATGCGCCGGTTTGGCGAGTTGAAAACGGATCGTCGTCGTGGGATTGAACGGGTTGGGGAAATTATCGAAGAGGAAACGACCGGGTAATTTCCCGCTGTCGGTTTTGGGGATCGAAGTCAGGTCGGCAAGCATTTCCGTGATGACGTTTCCGGAGACGAACGGCGTTGGGAAATCGAGAATCGCGCCGATGGTCGGAACGATGTCCGGGATGGAGCGCGTCTTCGATGAATGCCAGCCGCTTTTGACCGCCGGGCCGATTCCCAGCAACATGATGTGCCGACTGCCCCATGAACTGTCGCTATGCCTGGAAAAATCTGTCGTACGTCTGCCGTGATCATTGGTGATCAGAACCGTTGTTGCATCGCGGTAGGTCGCGTCGGATTGAATGAAATTCCAGAGCATTCCCATGATGCTGTCGGCAACGGCGATAGCCGACGTGTACTGGTTCCAATCGCCGGTATGTCCATAGTGATCGACATCCGCGAGATACAATACGGATAACTGAGGATGGTGGGTTTGGAGATATGACCTGCAATTGTTCCAGACATCGAGGTCGCTGGTTCCCTGGAGCGTGTAATACGGCCAGTATCGTCTGCCGTAAGATCGTGTGAAACTCGGCAGCCACGGTGTCGAAAGATCCTTGATGAAATACAACGCCTGTGTCGAATCGACGTTCTTTGCCTTGCGGAAATATTCCCAGAGCGATGGAACCTGCGCGTATTGCGTGCTGATCCAATTACTTTGGTAGTAACAAGACGTATCGCGCGGAGCCGTCCACGAGCCTGACCAGATGGCGGGAACGGCGCGATAAGTGGTGGTGATGCTGTCATTGATAAAAGAATCGAGAACCGCACCTTGCAGGGCAAGTTGTTTCATGTTTGGAATGTACTGCCCGCTCGTGTCGCCCAGCGTCTCGGTATATCGCGCGCCGTCGATGATGACCAGAATGACGTTCTGGTTTTCCGCCCAAACGAACGGAACGATGAAACATGCAAGTAAAAATGAGATGATAAATTTCTTCATAATAATCAGTCTGTTGTTCAATAAACTCCCGACCAAGTTACTTGAAATTCGTGCAGAGGTAAAGAAAAAAGTCGTCGGGAGTCATCGGTTGGCGTAACAATAGGCGCAGTGATGTTTGCATGTGTTGTAGCCGCCGATGTCCTGACTGAGATAACAACCGCAACCTTTTCGCGTCGGAGTGACCGGCTCGGGGAACGATTCTCCCGGATAAAGATGTTTGAGCAGAATGGCGTCCACGCAGTGACTGCCCGGTATGCCCGCCTGAACAGCCGGTTCGTTCTCGCAACAGGCGCTGAGATGAATGCTGTGCACGTCAGCGATTCGCTTCATTTTGCGGAGAAAATCTGTTTGTTGTTCGAGCGTCGGAATGATGAATTGAATACCCGTATCTATCGTCAGTCGATCGAAGCGCGTCCGGACCTTTTGGTACAGATCGACAAAACTGATGATGCACCGATCGACATATCTGGCGAAGAGCGCGCACAGGTCGCTGAACGTGTCGAGACGTTCAGTCTGAGATGAGACGTTGGAAAAAACGAGCGGATCGAACCGCCAGATGACGGCTTCTTTTCCGTAACGTTCGGAGAGTCGCTTGAGCGTCGAAAGTGCGCGGGGAATGTTGGGAATATGCGGCTCGAATATCGTTTTGGCTTTTCCAATGTAGCCGTTGATCGTGTAGTGAAATAAAAATCGTTTTTGATAGATTGGATCGATGACATCCAGCGCCGGAAAGAACGGCTGGTAATTCTTCGACCAGAAAACGATCGCGCTGACCGCTTCCGGCCTGAGCGAAACGGTTTGCAGAACTGGCGAGAAGGGATTTTTAACATCGACCGAACCATGCCTGACACCGTCAAGAAACCACTCGCATAAGAAAGCGGGAATATCGGTTCGCCGGCTGGCGGAAATAATATGTTTGGCTGGAGATTTCGTTCAGAAATGAATTAAGGCGTTGTTTCGGTTGGCAACGGTTCCGTTGTTTCCTGCGTGCCGAGATTTTCGAGGCTTGTCTTCTGGCGAATCACCTGAATGAGTTTGTAGTTTTCGTCGCACGGATAGATGTCGAAAGAGGTTTCGGCTTCCCTGAGCGCATATTCGAACCATCCTTTTCTCGTATAAGCAATAGCGAGAAAATGATGCGCCTGATAACTGTTCGGATCGCTTTGCGTGGCGGCTTTGAACTCGAGGATCGCTTCGTTGATCAGTCCTTTATCGTAGTACCATTTACCGAGATCGTAATGTCTCTGAGACGAGTCGGAGCAACCGACGAATGTCAGAAGCAGGACGAAGATTCCTAACCACGTTGCGACATTTTTCATATTCTCTCCCGAATTCATTTTTGACGGTTAAATTTATTTCATCATTCACGAAAATCAAGGTAAAAAGTAGGCGGAGAGTCCCAAGGAAGATGCCGGACGAGATTTTCGGCGCAAAAAGGGAACAAAAAGACGTTAAAAATTTTTATATTACGTTCCGAGTGATCGAATGATGAACCTGAACAATCAACTTAATGACCCAATAACCTGCTGATTAACGCCGATCGTGATTCAATCCCGCAAACGCCTTCTCGTGCCATTTCTTCTGTTCCTGCTCCTTATTCCGGGCGTCGTGACGCTTTGGGGAAAGGATAAGTTGCGGCTGATTCAAGCCGATCAGCTGGAACAGATAACGCGGAACGAAATATCGTACAAGAAACTGACCGGTAGCGTCATCTTTCAAAAAGGTGAGCTGACGCTGAAATGCGACCTCGTCTATTGGTACGAAAAAGACGACCGCGCGGAATTTTACAATCACATCATCGCCACCAAGAAGACGCAACAACTGACCTGCGAACGACTGACGTTTTTCAATGAAACCGATCTGCTTGTGGCGCGCGACAATCCGGTGCTGACCGACGAAGGCACGCGCATCGTTGCCAAATCCATCCGATTTTACACGAAAGACGAAATCTCCGAAGCCGAAGGCGATGTCTTCCTGAACGACGAGAAGCGAAACCTGCGGGCAAAATTCGTCACCTACCTATCGCCCGAGAAGAAAACCATTGCGCTGAAGAATGCGGTTTTGAACGATTTGAAGCGGCATACATTGTTGACGGCGGACAGCCTGATCTATTTCAACGAGTCGGGAAACATGGAAGCGATGCTTTCGCCCGAGATGATCCGCCGGGATTCGACCGACAAAGAGACCTTCCGCATCAAGGGAGATTTAATCAAGGGCGATGAGGATGCAGGCAATTTTCTGTCAACGGGAAATGTCGTCATCCGGCAGGAGGATTTCACGGCAACCTGCGAAAGAGTGGAATACGAAGATTCGACGGAATTCGCGACGCTGATCGGCAAACCGCGCGTCATCAGCAACGATCAGGTGATCGCCGGTCAACGGATGGATTTGCGGTTTAAGGATGAGGAACTCTATTCGTTGTTCATCGACCGGAATGCAGTTGCGACCTCCGATTCGTTTGCGTATTTACCATCGACGGATACCAGCAAGGTAGTCGGTGATTCGGTCGTCACGCACGATGAGATCGCCGGGAAATTCATGGAAATCTACTTCGAGGACGGGAAGGCCGACTCGGTGCGGGTTTACGGGATGGCGACCAGTTATTACAATGTTCTCGAAGACAGCATTATCCAGGGCGTCAACGAAGCCAGCGGCGACACGGTCATTATCAATTTTTCCAAAAGCAAGATCCAGACGCTGACCGTCATCGGCGGAACGGAAGGTCGTTTTGTACCCGACCGCACAAATGATGATGTGGACACGACGATCGTCTATTCCTCTGACAAGATCGACTACTTCATGAAGAACAAGACGACGGAGCTGACTGGCAAGGCGAAAATCCAGTCTGCCGATGTCGAACTGACGGCCGGCAAGATTTTTATTCGGTGGGATGACAATTTATTGTATGCCGATCCGATCAATTCCACGCTCAGCGACTCGCTGGACGACGATGTTCCGACGCTTCTTCAGCGCGGACGCGAACCGTTTTCCGGCGAAAAGATGATTTACAACATGAAGACGCAGAAAGGAAAGATCGTCGAAGGCAAAACCAAAGAACAGGATGGATATTACTACGGCGATAACATCACCAAGATCGGAAAAAACGTCTTCTATGTGTCCAATGGCATTTACACGACCTGCTCCCTTGCCGATTCGCCGCATTATTATTTCAAGAGCAAGAAAATGAAATTGATCCAGAAGGACAAGATCATCGCCAAACCGATCGTTCTCTATATTCACGACATTCCGCTGATCGGTTTGCCGTTTGGCATTTTTCCGAATAAAGGCGGACGGCGGCACTCCGGCTGGATCATGCCGACTTATGGCGATAACAGCAACGTCGGCGGATTTATCAAAGGACTTGGATATTTCTGGACGCTCGGCGATTATGCCGATCTGAGATTGACCGGTAATTTTTACGATAAAAAAGGCGTCATCCTGAATTACCGGACGCGGTATGTCGTTCGATACAAGTTCGACGGTTCGATCGACGGTTCGTACACCGACGATTTCTTTTCCGATTATCCGAAAAGACGATGGGAACTCAATGTCAGCCATAGTCAGCCAATCAGTTCAACGATGAAATTCTCTGCGAACGGCAGATTTGTCAGTGATGACGACTACAAGCGGAAAATCAAGACTGACCTCGACGACCGGCTCGACCAGCAACTTATCAGCAACGCGACATTGTCAAAGTCATGGCCGGGGACGCCCTACTCGATGTCGATGAATTTAACACAGACGAACAATCTGCAGGCCAAGACGCTGATTCTGGCGGAACCGACAGCCGCGAACCAGAGAATATCGTACATCGACCGCTCTTTGCCCAACATTTCACTATCCCGCGGATCGAAGCAAATCTTCCCGTTGAAAGCCGGACGCGATGCCAGCCAGTCGAAATGGTATAACAATATCTATTTCAATGCCAGTTCGAGACTCCGCAACACCGAGAGTATTTATTATCTGAGCAACGATTCACTCGACTGGGAACAGGTGGATGTGAAGAAATCCGCCGTCGCCAGCGATGTCTCTCTCAGCGGTTCCCAAAAGATTTTCAAGTATTTTTCGATCAGTCAGAACCTGAGTTTTTCGGAAGGATGGTTATTCGATTATGAACAACCGGTGCTGGATTCAACGGGCGGTTATACGATCGTTAAAAATGTGATTCAGGGTGAAAAAGTCAAAGGCTTCAAAGCGCGGCATACCGGTTCGTTTTCCCTCAACGGACAGACAAAACTCTACGGCATGTTCCCGATCCGCATCGGCAGGCTGGAAGCCGTTCGGCACGTGATGACGCCGTCGATCGGCTTTTCATACCGACCGGATTTTACGAAAGAGATATTCGGCTGGAATCCGAATTATGTTCAGACATGGACGGATTCCACCGGTAAAGTCTGGACATTCGATCCTTTTAGAAATTCGTTGCTGGGGAGTACGCCATCCGGAGAATCAAAGTCTGCGACGTTCGGTCTGAGCAATGTTTTTCAGGCGAAGACCCGAAAGGAAGGAAAGGAAAACAAGATCGATCTGTTTTCGTTCAGTTCTTCGACGAGTTACAATTTCGCCGCCGACAGTCTGAGGTGGGCGCCGATTTCAACGTCTTTCCGGACGCAGTTGACCAAAGCGCTGATCATCAACTTCAGTGTGACGCATGATTTTTATGCCTACGAAAACAGCCATCGCGTCAATGATTTTAACAAAGTCGTGTATGGCATTCCGATCCCAAGGCTTACTTCCGTTAGCGCGACGACCGGTTTTTCAATTTCTGGAAAACGGTTTGGGAAAATCGGCGCGCCGCCCGCTCAGGAACCGGCGGACACGCTGGCGTCCGATATTCTTTCACCGGACCTCGGCAATAAAGACATGGGCGAAGATTCCGGTGAAAAGGCAAATGACGGGAACAAACTCTGGTCGGCGGATTTGAGTTTCCGGTATTCGCTTTCCAGAACGAATCCTGCCATTAAAACCGAATCGTTCTGGACGACGCTGAAAGTAAAATTGAATCTGACGCCAAAATGGACTATCGAATACACGGCGAGTATCGACGCCCTGAAGAAAAAGATCGTCGGTCAGAACATCACTGTTCAGCGCGACCTCCATTGTTGGCAGATGTCGTTCAGCTGGGTGCCGACCGGTTATGGTAAACAATTCACACTGCTCATCAATGTCAAATCGCCGACTCTGCGTGACCTGAAATACGAAGAGCGTGGTGGAAGACAAAGCCGGTACGGGATCTGAGGCAAAGTTAGTTAATTAGGTTAAGTAGGTCGGATTCGGCGAATGGGCTATTTGTTATTTTGGAGTGTACCAACCGTGTTGGAACGCATCGTCGCAGACGACGTTTTTCTGCGACTTTAGGTCGCATGCATCGACGCGGTTGATGCACTCCATAGCCGATCCTCCTATAGGATTATCAAAACCAATTTAGCCTTTCGCTGGCGCTCAGGGTGGGAACTGGTTTGAGATTATCTCTACAAGGATATTGCCACATTCCCAGAGATTGAATAACTTCTTTCGGATGGAAAATTTGGAAGATTGAATTTGCAAAAGTATCAACAACTGGGAATAGTAAGTCAAATCAAAAGGAGAAAATGAAAATGAAAAAGTCACGATTAATTTTCGGTATTCTGGCCATGTTGATTCTCGCAACTTTGGCGACGGCAGGCACACCGCAGACTAAGAAAGGAGCCACGTCAGTTTTTTATGATTTTGGTGGATTAGCGGCTACATGTATTGATAACAACTGGCTTGGGGCGCAGTACCTTCTGTTTGACAAAACCGGAGTCGGTTTTCAATTGTGTCTTTATTACGACCGTGAAAAACTCACTGATGACGACGAACCAGAAACAAACTCTTCATTAGGTTTTGATGTTTATGGCATTCACTATCCGTTCCAGAAAGGACCTGTGGCGCTGTGGATTGCCCCAGATTTGGGATTTATGTTTTCAAGTAATAGAGACAAAGACGCTGATATGGTTTGCAAAACGCGTGATATATGGATAGGAGGGTCGATTGGAGTCGAATGGTGGTTGTTTGAGCAGGTCAGCCTTTCTGCCAGTAATTGGTTTGGATTAGAATTTTACTTTGAAAATAACGATATCAATAATGTAACGACCAAGCCGACGTACACTTCGTTAGGTCTTCTGGGAAGTTCATCCAGTACTTTTAATATCTCGTTTTATTTTAGATAAACACAACGATAACATTTAATATCTTACCCGGCCGGAATGTTGATTCGTTCCGGTCGAGTAAGTTTTTCATTTATTGGCCATTTCATCTGCCCGAGACGGATAACTCAAATCTGACATATTCTACAGAATCCTACCTAATCAACCCAATCTACTATTTTACCCACTTTTCACAGATGCAACCGAACCGGAATCTTATTTAATAGAGACGTAATCCACACCATTATGAACGAAAAAATGACGGATCGGAAAATTCCGACGATTCCTTCGTTAAAATGCGTCGATAAAAACGTAATGCCGAACAGGTTCAGAATCGCGTAGAAAATGGAAGGCAGGATATAGGCGATTAACGGATTGACTGCCGCCGGTTCGATGAATTTCGCCCAGTGCCGAAAGCCTTTCAGGTCAATAAGCCAGTAAAGCAGGACGAAAATCATGCAGCATAATCCCGAACTGTAGAGACACCATGTCGGCGTCGCCAGATTCTTGGAAATGCCATACATCGGGCGGAGAAAGGAACCGATTGCGAACATGAAAGCGGCGAAAAACAGGATCCAGAATATCTTTTCCGTAATACCTTTTCCGGTATCTTTTTTCATCAGGATCATCGATGTGATCAATCCGGCGGTGGCGATAGCGGAATGACCGCCGATGTGTCCGCCGATCCAGAGATAGTTATTGATGAATCCGAGAAAGGCGAGTTTCCCGGTTTTGTCGCCGATGTACAGCGCAATTAAAAATGCCAGCACGCCGATGATTGCCGGAAAATGTTTTCGGAGGAGAATGTAAACGGCACAGGTCGTCAAATACGCCCATCCGATGAGTCCGAGAATTCCCCACCAACTTGTTTTCAGCCAGTGCAAATTACCGGTTTCTCCGCCGCGATAAGCGATGGCAAGTAAAATCAGCATCAGTGCGCCGAGATATTTTAGCGATAGATGTAGTCGCAGTTTATTGCCGGTTGCTGCCGGATATTGGTTCCAGAATAAAATCGCGCCCAGGAACATCAGAATTGTCCACGCGGATTTGCTCATGCCGGTCGCCTCGGGATTGATGCCGCCGATGTTGACCATCAGGACGCCGAGAATCAGCAAACCGAACGTTCGGGAAAGAATATGTTTCCAGATTTGGATCGGCGAATCGCCTTTTTCAAAACGCCGGATTAAGGCGAATGGAATTGCCATACCGACGATAAACAGAAACGCAGGAAATACGAGATCGACGAACGTCATGCCGTCGGCTTCGGTCGGCATATGCTTCATCCATTGTGGAAGGCCGCCGATGCCCGCGACGTCGTTAACAAAGATCATCGTCAGAATGGTCAGCCCGCGAAAAACATCGATGGATCGGATTCGCTCTTTCAATTCCATATACATTTCCTCTTAATTACGATTTTCATACCGGGAAATTTAAAGTACAATGAAAATCTATGAAATTTTTCTGTGAAAATGGCAATCAGAATCAAGCGACAGATTGAAAAATGTCTAAAAAGTTGTTGCATTATTTACGTGACATCCCAAAATTGATAAGAAAATCCGGGCGTTTTAGGCGTCTTCATGTGAAAATTTTCGAAGCGTTGCCGCTCCGCGATTGGGTTGCGAATGAACCAAAGCTCGGAAATCCCGCGCTGAAAAAATTGATTGCGATAAATGCCGATCCCGTCTTGAAAAAGGCGCTCGAATGGAGCGAGGCGGTCAATATTTCCATTGCCGATATTGTTCACGCCGTGCCGCCGTTTCCACTCGTTCGTGAAAGTTTGAAGAAAATTTTAGAACAATTTGACACCATTGTTTGTTCGGCGACTCCTGAAGAGGCTCTGAAACGCGAGTGGGACGAGCACGACATCGCTCAATACGTTCGTGTCATTGCCGGTCAGGAAATGGGAAGTAAAAAAGAGCAGGTCCAGTTTGCGTCAGATGTAAAGTATCGAAAATCGGGTGTATTGATGATCGGCGATGCACCGGGCGATCTGAAAGCTGCGCATGCAAATAAAGTTTCTTTCTATCCGATAAATCCGGGTGAAGAAGAAAAATCGTGGCAGATGTTCACTGAAAAGTATTCCGACTTGTTTTTCACAGGTAAATACACAAAGGAAATTGAAAACGATCTGGTGACGGAATTCAATCGGCATTTGCCTGAAATTCCGCCATGGAAAAAGTGAATCTGACAAACACCCGAATTCTTTTTTGATTTACAATACAATCCAATTCAATTCCGTGTTGTTGGTGGAGTTCCCGTTGTCGAGAGAATTTATACCGCTTTCGGCGCGGGCAATTTCATTACCAGAATGACCAGATTCTTGTCGCTCACGTTATGCCACGCGTGCGGAACACCTTTCGGACTATCGATCGCGGCATCTTTTCCGACAGTCGCTTTTTCATCACCGATCTCACAAATCCCGGTTCCTTCCAAAACGTAGAACAGAACATCCACTGGCGTGACATGCGAAGCGATCGACTGTCCGGATGCGACGGTCAGATGGGTGATATCTGCGAACTCGGTCTTGTACACCTTTTTAGCCAGAACTCCACGCGGATTGACAAACGATTCTTTCTCGCTCAAATTCGTAATCTTCATGATCATTTCTCCTTTGAATCCGGCTTATTTACTGAGTTGGAGATGTCCAGCACTTTCTTCCAAACACGTAATAAATTTCCGCTCCAGATTTTTTCGATGTCTTTTTTAGAATAGCCGCGCCGGACAAGTTCATGTGTAATGTTATTCATCTGACTAACATCGTAACAATTATGCAGTCCGCCACCGCCGTCGAAATCCGTTCCAATCCCGACATAATCGATCCCGGCGACCTTAACGACATAATCGATGTGGTCAACCAGATCGGAGACGCTTACCAACCGCGGCGGGAATTGAACATCAATCGCATCGCGTTCATTGAATGCTATCTCACGTTCTTCGGGCGGAAGTCCTCCGACATCCGGATATTTTTCCTTATAGATTTTTATTACGGAATCACGTTCGATGTAGGGCTCCAGCACTTTGACATATTCTGTGTAGAAATTGATCTGAACGACTCCGCCGTTTTTTACCAACGCTTTCAGCATGGCATCATTCAAATTGCGCGGATTGTCGCAGACGGCGCGTACGCCGGAGTGCGAAGCGATGATCGGAGCGTGACTGATTTTGATCACATCGAAAAAGGCTTGATCGGAAATATGCGAAACGTCGATCATCATGCCGATGCGGTTCATTTCACGGACAACATCTTTTCCGAAATCGCTCAATCCATTGTGTTCGGTCGAATCGTTGGCAGAATCGCAGATGTCGTTGTTTTTCATATGGCAAAGCGTGATGTATCGGACACCGCGGTTGAAAAAATCGCGAATCAGAGATAAATCTTTTCCGATTGCATAGCCGTTTTCGACACCGATCATAACGGCGCGTTTTCCGGAACCGGTGATGCGAATGATATCGTCCGGCGTCCTCGCGATTTCTGCGAGTGCTGTGTTTGTGGCGACGGCAGAATCGATAGCATCGATGGCGTTGAGAATTGTTTGGCGAGCATTGACATAACCGTTCGGTGTGCGTTCCTGTTGTTCAACATACGCCGCCATGAAAATCGCGTCGAGTCCGCCCTCTTTCATTCGAATGAAATCGACTTTTCCGCCGCGCGAATCCGGCTGATTTCTTTTTCCCAAATCGTTCGATGCACGTGCTAACAAAAGCGGCGTGTCGGCATGCGAATCGATTGTCAGGACCGAGCGGTGGATTTTTTCCGCTTTCCGGCGGGTGATTTCAGGCGGGATTGTTTTCATGGTTGCGCATCCTGTTAAAAATAGTTCTGAAACGATCATAATGAATGGCAATGTTTGGCGTATCGGGATTCGATTTCCTGCTGAAAGTTTCGGCTTCATTTGGAGGATTCTCCGACTTCTCGCCAGCGAAAACATGAAACGAGATGATCGTTGACCATTCCCGCCGCCTGCATGAACGAATAGCAGATCGTCGGTCCGACGAATCGAAAATCGAGAGATTTCAGTTCGGCGCTCATCCGTTCGGCTTCAGGAGATGTGACCGGAATCTGCTTTTCTTCTGTCCAGTGATTCGTGATTGTTTTCCCGATAGTAAATTGCCAGATGAACGCATCGAATGAACCGTGTGCCTCAACGATTTTCAAAAATGCACGTGCATTGTCGATCGAGGCGCGGATCTTCATCCGGTTTCGGATGATGCCGGCGTCGTTCATCAACCGCTCAAAATCTTTATCGTTAAAGTTCGCAATCGCTTCAACATCAAAACCGGCAAACGCGTGTCGGAAATTATCGCGCTTGCGGAGAATCGTCGACCAGCTAAGTCCCGCCTGAAAAGCATCCAGCACCATAAATTCAAAGAGTTTTCGGTCGTCATGGACCGGCGTTCCCCATTCTGTGTCGTGATAAGCGAGCATTTCGGTGTCCGCTTTAGGCCAATAGCAGCGTGAGAGTTCCATGTATTATTTCCTCAAATAATTCGTGATCCAAATTGCGCATTTAGATTAGACGAATTCTCAGAGAATTTCAAGATGAAAATCCATGCCCAACATAAAATTTAAGAAGTTGACATCCGAAATATGAATGATGTAAATTTGGTCTGTTATGGAAACCGATTTGTTAGGAGAAAAATGAATAAGATTTTCAAAGGTCGTATGCATCGATGGATTTTCATGTCAGCGATTTCGGTCATCACAATCGGATTGAGTAGTTGTTCAACGATGAAACCGTTCACAAACATTCTTCCGGAAAAAGCGGAACCGGTGATTCAAAAAGGTGTGCAAGAGGGCAAGATCATTTTGATCGACGTTCGCACGCCGGAAGAATTCAACTCCGGGTACATTGCCGACGCGATCAATATGAATATCAATTCCGAGTTCTTCGACGCTCAGATCGATGAATTAGATAAGACGAAAACCTATATCGTCTATTGTAAAATGGGCGGCAGAAGCGCCATGGCGATGACTTTAATGAAGGAAAAAGGCTTTAAAAAAGTGTTCAACCTTCAGGGCGGGATAATGCAATGGCAGAAAGAAAATCGTCCCGTCGTCACGACGACGAAGTAATCCGAATTATGGTCGGATTCCACTGAACTATGTAAAATGTTTTCCGCATTTGCCGCAGAGTAAACCGGTAGGTTCTCCTTTGAGCTTTCGCTCCAACCGTTTGAATGATCTAAGATAGGCGCTTCCGGTGGAAATTCCGCAGGTGGGACAAACATTGGCAAGGAAGCGTTTATTTTCCTGATGATCGAAAAATATTTTGAGTAGGACACCCGATTTACGGGCAACCATTTGTTCATTTTGGGAAAAAATCTCAGGACCGTGCAGGACGTCGCCGACTTCCATAAAAGCAAGATTCATCGACGAACCGCACCGCCAGCAGTGATCATCGACGACAAAAACCGTTTTACGAAACAGTGCGGCGCCGCATTCAGGGCAACGCTTTTTAAGACAGAATCGGACAGAAGAGGGATGAATTAGGGTACTCTCACCTAACAATTCCAGATCTCCCGCTGAATGAACTGAAAAAATTAACAGAGGAATATTTCGCTTTTCGCATGTTTCGAGAACTTTCAATTCCGGATTGTGCGTGACGGCAATTTCAATGGCGGCAGTCGGAACGGAATCGGCATTCAATAAGACAATGTCGGAACGAATCGTGTCGATAGCCTTTTCCATTTCTATCGTATAGACATTTTCAAGAAGATTCAGCCGATGCGTATCCCGGCAGAGTGCACATTTCCAGATGATCGGCAATATTCCGCCGGTATTCAGGAGTGCGCCGATTTTTTCGAGTCGGATGTTCTCGAGTACTTCCTTCAGGTTTTCCGGATGGATATCCAAAAGTGGAATTTAGTCAGGAATCCAAAAGAAAGAATGAAAAACTATTTCGCAAACACCTTGCGTATGAAATCAACCTCGACTTTTGTCAGCGGTTGATTCCATTTGGAAAGATTCATTTCCACTTGCGCCATGTTCCGGAATCCGGGAATGACCGAAGCAACGACTTCATGGCTGAGTGTAAATTGAAGCGCAAACCGGCTGAGTTCGGCTGGCGAACTTCCAAAACGCGCTTTTATTTTTTCCAGTTTTGGTTCCAATGCCGATAGAGTGTCCGAAGTAAACAACGGATTGTATTTCCTGTGATCGCCTTCGTCAAATTGCGGCGGATTCTTGGCGGAATATTTTCCCAGCAGAAGTCCCCGATTCAGCGGACTGAAGGCGATGAACGAAATCTTTCGTTCTTCCATCAATTTCCGGACAGGTGAATTCGGGCGGATGAACCGGTCGTCCATCGCGTGTGCAAAACTCTGCAAAACAGTCGGGCGAACTTTTGGAATGACGCGTAGAAATTCTTTATTTGTGTAGGCGGATTGACCGATAAGTCGCAGTTTACCTTCGTCTTTCAAGCGATTCATCATATCTACGGCATCATCGAGATAGCGGTCGTTTTCGCCGAAATTGGCATGGTGAAAATAGTAAATGTCCACATAATCGCGCCGAAGATTGACCAGTGATTGTTCGATTTGGTGTCGTATGTGTTGCGGCTCGTAAGCATGTTCGGCAGTTCCGGGAAACCATCCGACTTTGGTTGCGATGATGACGTCTTTCGAGCGTTGACCGAGCGCGCGGGCGAGCATTCGTTCCGCTCTACCATTGCCATAAGCGTCGGCATTGTCGAAATGATTGACGCCCTGATCGATGGCGTAATTGATTGCGCGGATCGCTTCGGCTTCATCGACGTTTGCCCAACCATTAGGCTTGCCATCGATCCAATTCAATCCGCCGAGTGTCCAGCATCCAAGACTGATTTCCGAGACGCGGATGTCCGAATTGCCAAGTTTTCTGTATTTCATCTCAAACTCCATTTTTTATTGATAAACATTTTAACCTCAAAATCCCTAATTAACCCAATCAACCTAACCTCCTTATTCGATCTTTGGGACGAAATTTTTTAGCATAAGCGAAAGTGAAATGACCGTCACGGAACTCAGCGCCATTGCCGCGCCGCCCAATTCCGGACGGAAAGTGATTCCGAACAACGGCGTCAGAATGCCCGCGGCGACCGGAACGAGTGCAACGTTGTAAGCAAACGCCCAGAACAGATTTTGCTGGATTTTCGACATGACCTTTCGGCTCAACTGCAGAGCGGCGACGACATTTGTCAGATCGTTTTTCATCAAAACGATGTCGGCGCTTTCCATGGCAATGTCCGTTCCGGAACCGATGGCGATGCCGATGTCCGATTGTGCCAACGCAGGCGCGTCATTGATTCCGTCGCCGACAAATGCGATGACTTCGCCATTTTTTTGCAAGCGCTTCACTTCGGCGGCTTTGTTCTGCGGTAAAACTTCCGCTAAAACGCGATCTATGCCGGTTTTGTGCGCAATGGCTTTTGCCGCCTGCGCGTTGTCGCCCGTGATTAAGGCAACCGATCGGCCGGATTTTTTAAGATTTTTAACTGTTTGGATTGCCGACGGTTGAATTTGGTCGGCGATGGAAATGATCCCTCTTGCTTCTCCGTTGACTGCGACGACGATGACCGTTTTCCCGTCGGCATTGAATCGATCGATCTGTGAAGTAAAATCTTCAGACAGGACGATCCGGTTTTGCTCGAGGAATTTCGCGTTTCCGAGAACGATTTTCTGGTCGCCGATTCTTGCGAGAACACCTTTTCCGCCGACGGATTCGAATGTGTCGGTTTGTTGAATTGTGATGCCGAGCGAGTCGGTGTATTTCACGACTGCTGAGGCGAGCGGATGTTCGGAGTTTTTCTCAATGCTGGCTGCAATCGAAAGAAATTCGGATGTCGTCATGATCGGAGAATAAACGTCCGTGACTTCTGGCTTGCCGACAGTCAGCGTGCCGGTTTTATCGAAAACAACGGTAGTGATGCGGTCGGCAGTTTCCAGTGCTGAGCCGTTTTTTATCAAGATTCCAAGTTCAGCGCCGCGTCCGATTCCGACCGTCACGGCAGTGGGTGTTGCCAATCCGAGCGCGCACGGGCAGGCGATCACCAGGATCGATATGAGTGTCGTCAATGAAAACAGCAGCGTCTCGCCGATGATAAAGTACCAGACGAGAAAAGCGATTGTCGCGATTGCCAATATCGTCGGAATGAACCATGCGACAGATTTGTCCGCCAATTGCTGAACCGGCAGTTTGGAACCCTGTGCCTGTTCGACCATCTGAACGATCTGAGCGAGAACCGTGTCTTTGCCGATTTTCGTCGCGGTGAATTTCAAGACGCCGTTTTGGCTGATCGTACCGCCGATCAGCAAATCTCCGGTCTCTTTAAAAACTGGCGTCGGCTCGCCGGAGATCATTGATTCATCGACGTAACTTTCGCCGCTTAGAACTTCACCGTCAACTGGAATTTTTCCGCCGGGTTTAACGACAATGACATCGCTGATTTGTACCGATTTAATGGCAATTTCCATTTCGACTTTGTTACGAACCACGAAGGCTGTTTCGGGTTGAAGTTCCATCAGTCGTTTGATCGACGCCGATGTTTTGCCTTTAGCTTTCGATTCCAAATACCGGCCAATTATCAAGAATGTAGCCAAAAAAACCGTGGTTTCGTAGAACATGAATTCATGAGTGAGAACGATCCCGAATGTCCCAAGCACGCTGGCGGCAAACGCGACGCCGATGCCCATCGCATACATCACGTCCATATTCAGGTTGCGGTTTTTCAGTGAAATAAAAGCTGCGCGGAAAATCGGCAAACTGAGGAAGAAAAATACCGGCGTCGAAATCAGTAACTGAAGGTAATGAATGGAGATCGGGAAGTGAATATCAACAAACATCGGAATCATCAAAAACGTCCCGACAATCAAACCGATCCAGATGCGAATTTTCTTGAGCCGAAAATCTTTCGCAAGACTTTCTTCAGCAGATTTTTCAGTTTCACCGCCATCTGCGCCGAGATAATGATAACCGGATGATTCAATTGCTTTTTTGATTTGAGTCAAATCGATGCGGTCGTCTCGATAAACAATGGTCGCTTTTTCAGTGGCAAGATTGACCGTTGCCTCATCCACGCCATCAAACCGGCTAAGGACATTCTCGACGGTCTTGACGCACATAGCGCAAGTCATTCCGCCGATTTTTAACGTCGTGTATTTCACTTGTCCTTTTTTCATAGCGATTCCAAAATAGAATAAAATTAGAAATCAATCAAGCATTTGATACACAACCGGAAAATTTGTTACTATGATCGGTCTGAGATATAATAAATTTCCGATTGAAGACATTGCAGACCGAAACAACACTTGTATATTTCCATCTGGTTAAATAGACTAATAAGGTTTTTATCAAAAGAGTGAGAATAAAAATGAGAATGAAGATCCGTGCATTTTTGGATTTAACGCGCGCTCACTTTACGCCGGTGTGGCCGCTGTTGTTTTCGTCGGGATATTTGATCGCTGTTCAATATTACGGGATATTTTCCTGGGCGAAATTGATTCATATTGCGCTGATCGGTCTGTTTGGGTTCGAAGCGGGAATGGTGTTGAACGATGTCATCGATCATAAAATCGATGAACGGGACGTGGAATTCGACAAACTGACGAAATACTGGAGACCGTTCGGTCAGCGTCCGATTCCGGCTGGCCTGATTTCCTTCAAAACCGCGATTATTATCGACGGTTTGTTTTTTCTGATAACCTTCATTCTGATCATGGCTTTACCACGACCGAACCGCTGGGTTGTGCTGGCGATGATGCCGGTTTGTTATTCTTTGGAATCGTTCTATAACCTGAAAAAACGTCGGGAGCGTCTGCCTCTGGCGCAATTAATCGGTCGAATGGATTTCGCGCTTTTTCCGGTCGTCGGTTATCTGACGGTCGGTGTTTTGGATATTCACGCGATATTGTTCTTTCTGTTTTTCTATCCGTTAGCCATTGTGCATCTCGGCGTCAACGACCTGGTGGACATTGTCAACGACCGAGAGAGAAAAGTCAATACGATTACGACGATGTACGGCATTGGCGGAACAGTTAAATGGGTTGGCATTGCCACCGCGATTCACCTGATCATGGCCATTCTGTTTGCCAGTTCGCTGGGTGTGATCGCGCGGTATGGATTTTTACTCGGTTTCGCGCTTATCTCCATCGCCAACGGATTGATCATAACAGAAAAAACGCCCATTTCCGCACTGAAAGCGCTGCCGCTGGTTCATGCGACGATGCTTGTTTATATCGTTTCGATCATTCTGGACTTCGCTTTTTAAAGACGAGAAAAGCTGGAATTGCCATTCTTCCGTGACAGACAAACGTCTGGCTTTAATTAAATGCCGAAAATAAAATTTATAAGCCAGTTTTTTTCATCCAGTCGATAAGAGAAACGGGCCCCAAGACTGACCGGCACCGCAAGCAGGTCGAGGAAATGGCAGTCGTTCCAGAGTTCAAATCCGGCGGATGTGTAATTTTTCTGTATTGCGCCGAACTCACCCCGGCCAATGTCAATGAAACCGGTCGCGCGAATCCGCTTCAGATAAAACAGGCTTCCAAGCGCGAAATCGGGATAAAAAAGAGGCAGAGAATAAGTCAGCGCTCCGTCGTAAAGGCGGTTACAATCTACAACTTCATAGCCTCTCGGGAATTGAACCGTGCTGGCAAAGCGGTAATCGTCAGCCGACTGAAATTCCGTCGTGCCGGTAACGCCAAGGCTGTGATGCTTTGCGAAGCCGGGGAAACGGAGGGTTGCTGTTGCGCTTCCGATGCTCGCCCGGGAGTCGGAATTGGGTAATGTATGTGAAGTTGACAATGAAACGGAAAATGCGTGGGGAGGGTAAATATCTCGCGGCGCTGGTGTATCATACCTTGTGTAATTTGCCTGAAATGAAACGGGAATGACTTTGCCATCGAATTCAGAGGGTGTTTCTTCGCGGCGATTCACGCTCAAATATGATAAGGAAGTACCGACCTCGAGAGATTTATTATGATAATCGACTGACAGATCGAGTGGAATGCGGAAACCGATGGAATAACCGCGTTCAGACCAATAATCTTCTTCGGTTTCGCTGAAAGTCGTTGCAGTCGAAACACGATTGTCATATCGGAGACCGGCGTCAATAATCGGATAGAAACCGGCATAACTGACGTATGCTTCGTAACCGCCTGATTTTTCATTTGCATTGTAGGTCATTAACGCTGAAACAGCGGTCGTGTTGAGCAAGTCGTTTGAAATCACACCGAAGGTCGAATTGACAGAAGATGGATAAAAGTACCAGGAGTGAACATTCAGCAGATGAGACAACGGACGATAATCGCGAATTTCATATCGATTCTTCGGAAGTTTTTCTTCGCTGAAAAAACCGGCGCCCTGTTCCTGTGCGATCATGGGTTCGGAATAATTCACAAGATTCCGAGAAACGGCTGAAAGCGGTTTCCAATTTAACGAATCCAGCGGCATCTCGGCAAGAGAATGACCGCTCACGTTGTAATCGGAGAAAAGGATTCGTTTTCCGTCGGATGAAACGTAGGGATTAAATGCGCCGAACTTCCGGGATGTAACCTGAAGACGCTCGTGGCTGACCGTATCGACTGCATAAAGATTATCGATTCCGGAATAAGGTGATTCATAAAGAATATAACGGTCGTAAAAAACCGGATGCTGTATGTTCTCAAACGATTCCGGAAGGATGTCGGTGACTGTGCCTGTTTCTAATGACAGAACGCTGAGAGCGACTCCTTGAAATTGCTGTCTCGTAAAAACGATTTGCTTGCTGTCGGGTGAAAATGACGGATTTTTGAAGAAGTAATTATCCGGGTTCGGAAATCGCTGGAGAATTTGACCCGTCTGCGCATCCAGTAAAACCAGAGCGCATTTCCGGATGGAATCGAACTCAACTGTGGCGATTTGACGACCATCCGGTGAGATCGCCGGCGAGAAAAAATATCCGTTCGTTGTGATCGATTTGTATTGCCGTTTGCTCAAATCGTATATGAAAACGTCGGAGTGTACATCATTAGCCCAGCGAATATTCGGACTATCTTCGCTCCACGTGATGAGATTTCTACCATAACTGATCCGTCCAACTGCTTCAGTCTGACAGATTTTTTCTTCTCTGCCGTCGGGGAAAACGGCAACAATCGTTGCCGGATCGGCTAATCCGGACTTTAAAGCCAGAATCGATCCGTCCTCATGATAAGCCGGATATTTATAATTGGTCCAGACGTCCGGTTTCGTGTCAGTCAGGATCGTTGCTTCAGTAATCGGAGTGCCCGCCGACTGCTTTTGCCAAAGCGAGGTCAGATCGTTCATCGTGGCGTCATAGATTACAACGGATTTCTTACCGGTGACTTTTTTTAACGACCGGGAAAACGCAAAAGGATTATAACTTCGTTTGGCCGTCATTTCGAGAACCCGATTCCATGCGTCTCCGCCAAAATTTCTCCGAACATATGATGTCATGTAATAGCCCAGCCTGTAATGGTTCGGAAAATAATCTTGATAAGAACGCATATAGGCTTTGTGATATGGTGTGCGGATTCCGGACAGGAGATTGGCGCGGATTTCCATACCGAAAGAAGGTGTCCGACCTCGACCAGATTCAGTCAGAGCTGTTTCGGTTCCTACGGCGTCACCCTCAAAGAACCACATCGGAACGGAGTAATATTGCATGCCAAGTAAAGCAATATTGCCGTTGAATATGTACATGATACGGTTGAATCCCCGGTTGTTTTTATCCATCTGAACCATGTGCCGCCCTTCATGAATCGCAAGCATGTCGTAGAAATCCAACGGCAAACTCATCTCGTTATCATGACCGGGAGTGGCGTACCACTCGCTTTTTTTGGGGATGAGAGTGACATAACCGTTGGTTACGGCATTTCGACTATTCAGAACGATCGGCCATTTTTCAGGTTTGGTTTTTAGCGTTTTTCCGATTGCCGGATAGAGATATTCCAGATTGTTCGCAACGCGCTCGGCATCAGTCGATATTTCTGAAGGAAAAATGATTCGGTAATGCGCCGTTTGAATGATTTTCCAATCGATTCCCGGTATGGATTGGTTGTTATCGATGGTTTGAGCCAGAAGTATGACTGGCGCGCAAATCAGTGCCGTTATTACCAAACGATTCATCCGGCTTTTTTTACCTTTGTTGAAAATATTGAACATTGCCGGAATTTAAAGTGGTTTTGGTTTGCTTTCAAACGATTCATTTTTCTGGTGTTCAAATGATCGTTTATTAAGAATACAGATAGTCGCGGTCAACCGGATTTATGTTCCCGAACCGAAGTTCGTTTTAATGGTAAAAATTCCAAACAGAACCATGAACCTGCCAAAACATTGCGGGCATTCGTAATATCGGGAAGAAATCAGCCAGCGCATCCAGATCGGACGTGGAATTCGTCGAACTTTTTCCGATTGACAATAAGGACACCAGTTACCGCGATTCATCTGCATTAGTCTCTCCAAATTGAAATGATTGGCTCTATAAATCGATTCCTATATACGCTCCTTGCTGTTGATGGGATTGACTGCTCCGAGTCCGTTAAGCCTTCTGATAATCAGTAAAGTCATCATAAAATATGTATTAATTTATTGCACGGCAATTGATTATTCAATTGGAATTTTATTGGGCATATAAAAGAAGGAAGTTTAGTAAAAGTAACAAAAATCTTTCTCTTTCCGGTTATTCTGTGCAATTTTCGGCGTGTTTCGTATAACCAACAGGAGATGGAAAAATGTTCAGATTACCACGACCGTTAAAAGTCGGCGATACGATCGGTATCATTGCCCCGGCAAGTGCCGCTAAACGGATTAGCCTTCAAAAAGGAATTCAATATTTAAAATCTCAAGGCTTTAAAGTCAAGACAGCAATAAATCTAAGCCGGGGGAAGTTTTACCTCGCCGGTTCGGACGAAAGCCGAATCGAATCGCTCGAAACCTTTTTTCTCGATCCGGAAATTGATGGAATCATTTGCGCGCGCGGCGGTTACGGGATTATGAGGATCATCGATAAAATCGGCTATGATAAGCTAAGCGAGATCCCGCCTAAAGTATTCGTCGGTTATTCGGACATCACGGCACTGCAAATGGCATTGTTGAACAAACTCGGCTGGATCACTTATTCCGGTCCGATGGTCGCTTCCGATATGGGGAAGGAATTCGATTCGTTTTCGGAAAACTGGTTGTGGAAAATGGTGATGACGCATCCGTATCCGATCGAATTGAAGAATCCACCGGATCGGCAGTTGACGGTTTTTCGTGAAGGCGTAGCCGAAGGAAAACTCATTGGCGGCTGTTTTTCGCTGATCACGCCGCTTCTGGGAACGTCCTATCTTCCATCGCTGAAGGATGCAATTTTAGTCATCGAAGATATCGACGAAAAAACCTATCATCTCGATAAACTGTTTCAGATCGCCCGACTACACGGCGTTTTCGATCAGATTGCCGGACTCATTGTCGGCGATTTCGTGGATTGTCTTCCAAAGAATCCATCCAAGTGTTTTACAGTCGAAGACTATCTGAAAGATTTTGTTGGAGCCTATAAATTTCCGGTCATTACCAATTTTGCGTACGGGCACATCAAACGGCGTTTTACACTCCCGTTTGGGATTCGCGCCAAGATCGAAACGAACCTCGCAAAAGTGATGTTGCTCGGAAATTGACAAATTTCTGGCACGTTTCTTGTCTTTAATTAATTAAGTTTTTTGGAGACGAATACACGAAGTCGGATGGAAGGAATGCCCAACACAGGGTCACGAATTTCTCAAAATATATAAGTCGGAAACCAGATATGAAAAAAAATCCCGTCGTTACGATTAATGAAAAATGGTGCAAAAGTTGCGGCATTTGCGTCCATTTCTGCCCGAAAAAAGTGCTTGAAATGGGGCAATTCTACGCCGTTGTCACTCATCCGGAGCAGTGCATCGGGTGCAAGATGTGCGAGAATCTCTGCCCGGATTTTGCCATTACCGTCGTGATCGAACAAGAGACCAAATAAGATGAATTGGAGCAATTGTGGATAATCAAAAACCAAATATACGGATGATGCAGGGAAACAGCGCCTGTGCGGAAGGCGCAATTGCCGCGGGGTGTCGTTTCTTTGCCGGCTATCCGATCACACCGTCTTCCGAAATTGCCGAAGATTTAGCGGTAAAACTTCCCGCGATCGGCGGCAGTTTTATCCAGATGGAAGACGAAATTGCAGCAATGGGTGCTATCATCGGTGCGTCGCTGGCAGGAGTAAAATCTCTGACGGCGACCAGCGGACCGGGATTTTCTTTAAAGCAGGAAAATATCGGTTTTGCCGCGATGGCGGAAGTGCCGGTCGTCATCGTCAACGTGATGCGTGGCGGACCGAGCACCGGTTTACCGACGCACACATCTCAATCGGATGTCATGCAGGCGCGTTGGGGAACGCACGGCGATCACGGGATTATCGCTCTTTGCCCGGCAACCGTCAGGGAAATGTTCGATATGACCGTTAAAGCGTTCAACTTTTCGGAAAAATTCCGCACGCCGGTCATTCTGTTGCCCGATGAAATCGTCGCGCATTTAAACGAAAAAGTCGAACTGCCGGATTATAATTCTCTTAAAATCCTCAATCGGAGCAAACCGACGGTCACGCCGGAAAAATATCTGCCGTATGAAATGGTAGAGTCGGATGTTCCGCCGATGGCATTTTTCGGCGAAGGTTACCGCTATCACGTCACAGGATTAGCGCATGACGAGACTGGATTTCCAACAAATAATCCGGAAAAAGTGGAAGAGCAGATTCGGCGAATCAACCGGAAGATCGATCGCAATCGTGATGAGATCGTCGAGGTGGAAGAATTGTTGACAGACGACATGGATGTTTTGGTCATTGCATACGGTTCGACCGCTCGCAGTGCCAAACGCGCTGTCATGATCGCGCGGGAAAACGGGATCAAAGCCGGACTTCTACGACTGAAAACGCTCTGGCCATTCCCGGATAAAGAGATCGAAAAAATCTACCGGCGCGCGAAAAAGATCGTCGTACCGGAAATGAATCTCGGACAAATCGCGCACGAGGTCGAATGGGCAACCCGTCGCGAAAAACCGGTCGTTCGTATCAATCGAGTCAACGGTGAACCGTTGACGCCGAAGGAAATCTTTGAAGGAATTAAAGGCTGATTATGGATTATTTATATTATTTACGAAAAGATAAAATGCCGCATATCTGGTGCGACGGTTGCGGCAACGGCATCATCCTGAAATCGATCCTGCGCGTCATCAATAAACTCGGCTGGGAAAAGAATGAGATCGCGCTGGTTTCCGGAATTGGATGTTCCAGCCGGACTCCGGGCTACGTCGATTTCAACACACTTCACACGACGCATGGGCGGGCGCTGGCTTTTGCCACCGGCTTGAAAATCGCCAAACCGAATCTGCACGTTATCGTCGTAAGCGGCGATGGCGATGCAACAGCAATCGGCGGGAATCATTTCATCCACGCCTGCCGCCGGAATATCGACATTTCGATGGTGATATTTAACAATAACATTTACGGGATGACAGGCGGACAAGTTTCACCAACGACGCCGACGGATAAAAAAGCTTCGACAACGCCATATGGAAATCCAGATGCGCCGTTTGATATCAGCCGGTTAGCGCAGGGCGCGGGAGCGGCATTCGTCGCGCGGACGACCGTCCAGCAATTCGCCCGCATGGACAAATTCATCGAGATGGCTTTCACGCATAAAGGCTTTTCCATCGTTGAAGTGCTCACACCATGCCCGACTTCTTACGGAAGAAGAAATAAAGAAGGAAACGGCGTGACGATGCTGGAATATCAAAAACAGAATGCCGTCACGATCGAACGCGCCGCACAACTTTCACCGGAAGAAATACAGGGAAAACTCGTCACCGGCGTCTTCGTGGATCGCGATCAAGCGACGTATCTGGAACGATACGGGAACGTCAGAAACAAAGCGCAAAAAGTAATTTTATAAAACTGGAGAATACCATGCCATTCAGATATGAAATCAGACTCAGTGGTTCCGGCGGACAGGGACTTATTTTAATCGGAAAAGTCCTTGCCGAAGCCGCTGCAATTTATGACGGATTGAACGCAACGCAGAGTCAATCGTACGGACCCGAAGCCCGAGGCGGAGCCAGCCGGAGTGAGGTGATCATTTCAGACGGCGACATCGACTATCCGAAAGCCGAAGACATCGATCTGCTTCTCGCCTTGACGCAGGAAGCCTGCGATAAATATATGGGCGATCTGAAAGAGAATGGCGTTCTTATCGTCGATTCGCAAATGGTCACCAAACCGCCAATCGGCAAGTTCAAAGTCGTTTCACTTCCGATCATCCAATCGGCCGTTGAACGTCTCGGTAAATACATGGTCTCGAACATCATCGCGCTGGGAATCATCTCCAAAATCTCCGGGATCGTCTCGGAAGACGCTGTCCTTCATGGAATTCGCGCCCGTGTTCCGAAAGGAACCGAAGACCTGAATATTCAGGCTTATAATACTGGCGTCGAACTTGCCAAAAAGTGGCTTGACGAACATAAAGAAACCCGATAAAAGATTTAATCTGAACCGGTGAGCACGATTTCCGATCGCTCCATCTCTGACGTTCTTGTAAGAACGTCGGCGCTCGGTAACCATCATCTAAAACACATTTTCAACATCGAGAGAAATTTCGATTCTCTTTCCTCGATGATCGAAAAGAACGGGCTGATGGATCAATTCCGGCTCGGCGGTTTGTCCTCGAATCCCGGGCGGGAAATGAAACTGATCGTCGGTTGCGCCGAGGAACGTTCGAAAACGCTTGAAATGCTCGGTTGCTATTTTTCGCTTCAATTCCTTTTCATGAACATCAAGGCGCTCGATATTCTGCAAAAGGATTTGATCAAAGCGTCCAACCAGTATGATGTTTTTCGCTCGTTCGTGATCCGCACCGGGAACGATTTCCGGCTTTTGTCCGGCGCTTACATGACGACTTTGTTGGACATTTTTCTACCGCAGAAAAATCGTCCGGATTTTGTCGTTTGCGGAGTCGGCACGCGTGTCGATCAGGATGATATTGACATGGGTGTGATAGACACCGGACCCAAAGACCGCGAAATTTTGACGGCGGCTTTCGGGGCGCTGAACACCGAAATGTTGAAATACGCCTGTACGCTTCATTTTCACCTTTCCGAACATGTCGGCGGCATCAAACGCGGCTACTCGGCGTCCATTGAAGAATATCATTTGCTTCTCGACAAACAGATTCAGGACGTTGTCATTCTCAGTGAAATGCTCAACGCGGTTCCGATCCTTGGGAACATGCGGCTCTTTGATCGGTTCGACAGGGAAATTCTCGGCCGCTATTATTTTCATGAGGGAAAAGACAATAAATATCACGAGGGATTTTTACGCGGACTGATGGGTGAAATCCGCGATCTGATGACTTTTGAGCCGCCGGAATCGACATTGAATCCCAAGCGCGACGCGCTGAGAATGCTTAAAGCTGCACTCTTCGCTCAACGAACCGCCAAAGGAATTCACGGTCACACGTCGCTTGAAGTTCTGGGAAAACTCCTGATTGACGACTGGGCAAATCATAAAAATTACCAGCGCATTTATCAGGCGCTCACTTTTTTTGAGACGTTCAGGTTTTTATACATGCTGTTCGTCGTACAGGAGGAAGAAATCTCCCTCGAATCGGATGAGAATTCAGAAAACCTCCAAAAGGTCGCTCTTGCGATGGGTTATGAGGATAAAATAAACGCTTCGGCTTTCGCGCAATTGATGATGCACTACCGCGATCATCAACAAATCGCGCGGACCGGCGTTGAAAATCTCATTTGCGAAACCACGCATCACCTCGACAGCATCACGGTATTTTTTCCTATGACACATCCGAAACTCGGCGGTGGTTATCGCGGCAACATTGCAGTTGATTTCCTGAAAACATCGCGGTTTTTCCGTGGAACGCGGTTCTGGGAAGATATTCATTATTGGATGGACAAAGACGATGAATCGATGCTAAGCCGGTTTGCGGACGATTTTTTATCTCTGCCGGATGCCAGACAGAAAGCGCTTGTCCGATCTTATGTTCATTGGAGCAATCAGACACCCTATCCGATCTTGGCGCTAATCACGATCCTGTTCAACCATCGTCCAAAATTGGTAAAAACGTCTTTTTTCCGCAATTTGACAGACAGATATATTCACAGTTTGGATGGTACGATCCAGACGGTGACGCGCCTGAGTCAGATCGTCAACTACGCGCCGAAAAGATTGAATGATTTCCTTGCCAATTTATCTGAAGAACATTTGAAGAGCTTTACGGAAATTATTCAAAATCCGATCTGGCCTGCCGATGTCGAAAAATGCCGGCAGGCGCTGAATTCGCTTTGCCGGATGTATCTGCAAAGCAGTTATTCTTTCAAACGATTCATTCATCGCGTCTTCCGGAATTATTCCTATTCCATCGGGTATTTGAACCGCGAAGGTGAAATCCAGAACTTAGCCGACGGATTGTATCGAAGTCTGGACACTCTCGATACTTTTGGGAAAAAACTCGATACACTGGGTGATTATTACGATTTTGAATTTATGCGGCTCGGCGTCAGCCTGATCGACGGTGCAAAATTAGAAAATGTTAACCGGGAATTCACGCTGGTTTCGGATAATTATATTAAACGGTTGTTCGATTATTGCCGCGAGGAAACGATAAACGCGATGAAAAAGACCGCTCCGAAAACGCAGGACATTTTAGCTATTTTCACAGCGGGCGGTCATGCGCGAAGTCAGGCGTTTGACGACGATTATGATCTGATCATTCTTCTCGATTCCGACGATCCTGAAATCCAGAAATTTTGTGACCGCATCATCCTGAAAATGAACAAACGCATCATCCAGCGGTCGATCATGCCGCATTACCGATTCGCAGACCGATTCAAACATTACGTCACGACTTTCGGGAATATCCGCGAATTCTTCGTCCATCCGGACGACCATGCCTTTATCGACAAATCACAACTGCTCGGCGCGCGGATGATCGTCGGGACAACGCATTTCTATGAAACGTTTGTCCGGGAAATCATTCAACCATACATCTTTTCACAGAGAGAGGAATATTCCCGGTACCTGCGATCCGAGATCGCTTCCCGGCAGACGGCCGTATTCGATCGGCAGATGATCGATGTCAAGGAATCGCGTGGCGGACTGCGCGATATGGAAAATTTTCTGTTTATTCTGAAAGCGCAATTTGAAATCGTCAGTCCGATTTCGGAGGCATTGATCGACCGGTTGTCGGATTTTCTTCATCCGGGAAAAAGTCAGAAGTTGAAGGCGCTGTTCCGTGATTATCTGTTTATCAAACATGTGCGCGATCTCTACCGGCTGATGGTTTCCGACGACGATCATCTTCAGAAATTCTATCTGGCTGTTATCTGCCCGTCGCTCGCCAAATCTTATCGAACCGGCGTAATGACAGGCGAGCAATTGTTTGACCGGATTCAAGTTATTCTTCGACAAAATGCCGGCGGCATCGCAGAGATACTGGAAATAGGTTGATTGGGTTGATTAGGTAGAATAAGTAGAATGGGTTAATTATGTTTGACCGTTTTCTGTGGATAGATACGACTTAAATTTTAGTTATGAAATGAAAAAGGGACGTGAATAATCGCGCCCCCTTTTTTGCATATTAAAAGATGATTACAGGTTGGTAATCTTCAGTTCGATGCAAATGTCGATCGTCTCTTCCGGCTGAATCCGGATGTTGAACCATGGAACGATGACCGAACTCTGATAAACGCGCTCGAATCCCGCCTCGGAAAGTGAAACGGTTTCGATCGGAAACCGCCAGAAATCCGCGGGAATTTTCGTCGTGATTTCCGCCTTGAATTTGTCCCATTCGTTAACGACGCCCAGCGTTTGGATGCCGGGCTCGATGCCGATGGAATTCAACGCACCGGGTTCGAGTTTCTTCTCACCGGAAATGTAGTAACGATCCGGCGAATCGCCGCCCAGCAAAGCGAAATTGAACTCAGGACCGAACCGGAATACGTTCTCACGTTCGCTGGTGTTTGTCAGATGATACGCAACGTTGACGGACGATTTTCCGAAAGTCACGACTTTTTTGATCGAGAATTTCTGCCAGTTGACCCAGCCGTCGCGTGAAAAAGCAATGCTTTTCTTTTTCTCGTCGATCGTCGCGTCGTATTTACCGGCGAGAAAATCGCTGTCTTCGTAATATTCACCATTCCGGAACTGGTCGAGGCTGACCGCCGGATGGATAATGTGATCGACGAGATTTTTCCTCGGATGGAAGTCGTACTTCAGGTATTTTTCCAGACCTTTTTCCTTGGAAAGAACGAGATCGTGAATGCTTCCCGAGGCGTTTGAATTCTCTTCCTGATCCGCGAGAAAGACTTTCCGGTGGTACGATTCGCGGTAACGGCGGATATTGTTTAACAGGTTGAAGGATTTGTCGAACAGCGACAGCTCTTCCATAATGGCGCCGCGATGAGGCGCGAATCCTGCGTGAATATTTCCGCTGGTGATCAGGATTTCTTCCATTCCATCGGCGTCGAAATCTGTCGACTCGGCGGTGAATCCGCTCTTTTTTCCGATTCTGTTCAGCAGGTTTTCGCACTTCAGGAGTTCGGAATAAATCGCGTGCCGAAGATGTGGCAGGTAAAGTCCGCCGAAGATTCCATGCCAGTAGGCGCAATTGCACATGCCGCGCCAGAGATGCTCGCGAGCTTCATTTAGCATGGCGATTTCTTTCGGCGCGAAGTTGTCCGGACTCAGTGCATGCAGACGATCGGACAGCCACTGCATTTTTTTCTGCATCCAGTTGCCTTCGTCGTACTTGAAAAGGAAATTGCGCCAGAATCCGCCTTTGATGAAAGGACGAAATTCGTCGATTTTTTTCTTTTTCTCGAAGTCGTGAACCAGATCGCTGAACTTTTCGCCCTGTTCCCACGGCAGAGACCATTCGCTCATCTCGAAGTACGAAGCCGTCGGCAGGTAAATGCGTCCTTTCGGAGGATGTGCATCGTACCATTCCGAGAACGTCAGCGTCTTGAGCCATTCCTTATTTTGCAGGAGAATGTCGAAGAATTTCCTCAGCCAGTTGTTGTCGAAAACGGCTTCACGCGTGCCGGGCCAAACGCCGAATTTCTCGCCGTCGTCCGCCATGACGATCACATTGTTCCCGTCTTCCGTGGCGAATTGTCCAAGATGATCGATCGTGATTTGCGGGTCCTGAAACGGAATCGCATACCGCAATTTCTGGCTGATTGGGAAGATCGAGAGCGTTTTGCCTTGCTCTTCGGTGATGAAATGTCCCGTCAGTTCTTTCGCCTGCTTTCCGGTGCTCAGAAAATGGTAATCGTCCACGGTGATGTACCGGATTCCCGATTCCGCGATCGGTTTGGCGAGCGACGGCTCCCAGACGCGCTCGGTCAGCCAAAGTCCTCTCGCTTCGTAGTGAAAGCGGGTTCGGATGAAATCATTCATCATCCGAATCTGACCGACCTTATCAACGTCGGGAATTACGGCGAGCACCGGTTCAAAAAAACCGCCCGATATGATCTCAACGTTTCCTCGGGCTACCAAAGCCGCGATCTTGTCCAAATATTCCGGGTGATGCGCCTCGATCCATTCCAGCAGACAACCGCTGAAATGAAACGAGATGTGAATATCGGGATATTCTTCGACGATTTCTATGAATGGTAAATAGCTGTCACGGTACGCGGCTTCGAACACAAAGTCAAAATTACCGACAGGTTGATGATTGTGAATTCCGAATATAAAATTAACGGTCTTCATGATCGGTTTGCCTGCTGATAAACTTAGAATTTGCCCATTCTTTGGACAAGTTCGACGACGCGGCTGGAATAACCCCATTCGTTATCATACCAGGAAACGACTTTCACGAAGTTACCGCCGATCACCTGCGTCAACAGCGAATCGAAAATCGAAGAGTGGGAATTGTCGACGATGTCTGTGCTGACGATAGGATCGACGCAATATTCCAAAACGCCTTTCATGGCGCCTTCGGCGGCGGCTTTCATTGCGGCGTTGATTTCTTCCTTCGTGGTGGATTTTTCCGTCTCGACCGTTAGATCGACAACCGAGCCGTCCGGGGTTGGAACACGCATGGAGAAACCGTCTAATTTTTTATCCAATGCCGGAATAACGAGTCCGATGGCTTTTGCGGCACCGGTTTTTGTCGGAATGATCGACAAGGCAGCAGCGCGCGCGCGGCGAAGGTCTTTGTGCGGGAAATCGAGGATGACCTGATCGTTCGTGTAACTGTGGATCGTATTCATCAAACCGCGTTTAATTCCGAAACTGTCGTTCAGAACCTTGGCAATCGGAGCGAGGCAGTTTGTCGTGCAGGAAGCGTTCGATACAAAGATGCAATCTTTGGTCAGCATCTCGTCGTTGACTCCCGGAACGATCGTGGCATCCACGTCTTCTTTCTTGTCGGCGGGAACGGTCAGGACAACTTTCTTCGCGCCGCCTTGAATGTGTTTCATCAGGCCTTCACGACTGCGGAACTTACCGGTCGCTTCGACGACGATATCGACGCCCAACTGTCTCCACGGCAACATAGCCGGATCTTTTTGAGCGAAAATCGGATACTTTTTACCATTGACGATAATCGCGTTTTCTTCGGCTTGGATTTCATCCGGGAATTTGCCGTGGACGCTGTCGTATTTCAGCAGATGTGCTAGTGTTTTTGCATCCGTTAAATCATTGATGCCGACGATCTCGAGATCGGCTTTTTTGTAAGCGGCCTTGAAAACCAGCCGGCCAATTCTACCAAAACCATTAATTGCTACTTTTGTTGACATATGAACTCCTTCTTAAAGTGATTAACTAAAATTATTTCAATAAACAAAAAGTCAAATTCTTAGATGCCGAATTTAATTTCCCGCCTGAACAGTTCCAAGTTTTTCCGCATCGACTTAAAATAGTAATAAATCAGCATGTAAAAACCTATTTCATTAACGTTTTTATCTTTGCTGTTCACGTCCGGTCGTCTATTTATTTTTTTTGGAATCGATATTCGTTGCTTGCGGAAGAGTGTAACCCGCGGAACGGATTTTCAATGCATTTTGTGAAAGAAATTTCCGGATGTTTTCCATTGGAATGATATGCGTTATTCCATACTGGATTTCCACATCTTGTTCGACGAAAAAATCGCCATGATACGGCAGATGATCATCGTATTTCGTTAAATCGAAATGTTCCGGCGGTTTGATTTTTAAATCGTACTCGGCAGCGGCCGACCGCGCTATGCCGACCCATTCAAAATTCGGGACACCGTCACGAATGGCGAGGACAATTCCGCCGCTGAACCCGCGGTTGAACAACGCGTCGAGTAAAAAACTACCGTCCTTTCCACGATTCGGATCACTGACGATTCCGGTCGTCACCATTTTATATCCGCGTGGAAAACCCAATAGATAAACGAAACTGCCCCATTCTAGGTCTTTTGCATTTCCAAGCGGATAACTAAAAACCGGGATGTTGTGAAATTGGCCGTCGATAAATTTTTGACCCAACAAAGCGATGTCAGCATTTTCATCGGAAGCGACGACCTCAAACTCACCGGAACTCGGTAAATCGGATGCATAATTCGTCTGTTTTTCTTTAAACGAGATGCTCTGGACGAACTCTTTCTTCAGATTATCACTGTTCTGATATTTGATGATCGTATCCGGGAAATCGATGATATGCGCACAGGTTAACAGCAAAAGTTTACTGCCGTCATTGGAAATGATACATCCTGTTCCGGAAGCGGTGTTAGTGAAATAAATCTGCTGGGTCGCATCGTTTTTTAGCGTACTCTGATTGATGTCCGCCGGCCGGATACGGCTGTTTTCCGGGAATACGTAGGATTTGTAATAGGCGATGGAATTCAGGAGTTTGATCGATTCACTGATGTCCTTTAACTGATGGGAAACATTCCGGTTAGGAAACTCCGAATCGTAGCGTCCGTCGGAAAGAAAGGGTGCTGCTGTCTGGGGGACATGTCCGCCGCAGGAAATCCATCCCAACCACAGCGCCGCCAGAAAAACCGTTCCACTCGACATCTTCATTGCAACCTTCATTCGATTCAAAATAACAATAACAAGATAAGACGAGAAAAGAAATAAGTCAAATCCCTTATTTTTACCATGCGAATTTATCTCGATAGGCGATCTTTCCTGCCGGAATTTTTCTTGGAAATCTGTTGATTGATAGATAATTTTACTGGCTTTTTTTCAGGGTGCATAGCTCAGTTGGTAGAGCATCGGCCTTTTAAGCCGTGGGTCGTAGGTTCGAATCCTACTGCACTCACAACCCAATTTCCCGACGACAAACACATAAAAAGCATCTGTGAAAACCATGTTGATTTCGACAAAATAACCTTGAAGTAATCACCATTTTTCGGCATTGGTCTCCCGTCGTGACGGAAAAGTTCCCCCTTTGAGTTCCCCCAGTTGTTCCCCCACCCCTTTACAGTAAAGAATCATGCTTCGTAACCGTGCCATTTATCGCTCGGTGTGCGACTTCGCGATTTCAGCGCGGTGTGATGCCTCCCGATTTCGTCGGGAAAACAACGCAGTTGAAATTACGCGAAAATCAATGTAGTTTTAATCATGAAGATGATGAAAAAAGGAAATACAATACCCTCTGACTACAACCCAAAAGCCAAAAATGCGATATTCACAATTTTCCTTATCCTTACCACAGTTCTCGCTATATCCTGTAAAGAGTGTCCGACAGAACCGGACGGATATTCGATCGATATTTCAGCTGATTATGTGGGCGCATCCAGAGTCAGGTTATTGGTAAGCGTTTCCGATTCCGGCGACGTCCGCGAGTTCGGGATCAAACGGAACGGAGTAATAATTTTCAAAAGTCAATTGTCTGATAAAGATACTCTAATTACGGATGACAGCGTCGAACCGGCAACCACCTATCAGTATGAAGGTATAGTCTATAGTGATGATGAGATCAGCGACCATTCTGAGCCAATCGAAGTAACTACCTTAGATACAACCAGCCATGAGATAGAATGGACGATATCTCGGTTTGGGTATATTGGCAGTTATCTAAGAGATGTATGTATTATCTCGGAAGACGACATATGGGCGGTAGGGTTCATCGAAACTGAAGAGACGATGCACAGTGACACGCTCGATCCTTACAACGCAGTTCACTGGAATGGAATTGAATGGGAATTGAAAAGGATACCGTCAACTTATCAAGGAAGTACATATCCTACACCACTGACAAGTATTTTTGCATTTTCATCATCTGATATTTGGGCGAACACCGGTTTCCCTAAACATGGAGATGGCAACAATTGGACACTTTTCCATTTACAAAATATGGGAGTTCAGTATTCAGGAACGATCCAAAGATGTTGGGGAACTTCCTCCGATAATATGTTTTTTGTCGGAACAAAAGGATGTCTCATTAACTATCGTGATGGAAATTGGAATGTAATCAAAACAAATACCAGCCTAATGATTTACGGCATTTACGGTCTTTCCGCTGACTTGGTTTACATGGTTGGCAGCGATCAGGATACTTGGTCGAGCAACTTCATCATCTATGAAGATGGTAAGATCAGGAATATGGATTTCCCGGATACATGTATGCAGGCGGTTTATGCAACAGCATGGAATAATGTTTATTTAGTCGGACAAGGCTTGCTGTACTATGACGGCAGGAAAATCAATGATTGGCCATGGTCGGACGAATTGCCGATGAATCTTCTTCAATCTGTCAGTGGCAATGGCCCCAACGACATCTTTCTCGCCGGTCATTTTGGAACTGTTATTCATTATAATGGAAAAACGTGGAAGTATTACCAAGAACTCGCCGGATCAAATGCACTTTTTGCAATCTCAGTTAAAAATGATTGTATTATTGCAGTAGGGCATGAAAATCAACAAGGAATCATTTATCATGGAAAAAGAAATTAAAAAAGAAGGATTAATTATGAAAAATCTAATGATGTCTTTATTGTTACTTATAACAACCTCGATCCTTCCACACATGCCGCGAACCAGAGAAAACGGATGATCATTCGTCAGGCAACTCCTGCTGACAACGCGTCTTTGCTCGAACTGGCGAGACAGACACCTTCTCGCGGCGTTATTACGATGTATTCAGACCAATCGCCGGATTTTTTTAAATTTCTGTACATGGCGAGCGACGATTATATCGTGTGGGCGGCGGATTGCGACGGTCATTTAGATGGAACTGCCGCGGAGATGTATCAGAATGTTCGGTTTTCCGGCGAACAGGTTTCACTACTAACAGTTGGCGAGATGAAAGCTTCGCCGGATGCGAGAACGGCGGTGGGTGTTTCCCTGCTGAGACATATCGCGAAAAATCCCGCTAATCGTCCACGCGATCTTGGCATCGCCTATGTGTTAGAGGGTAACAGTCGCGCCAAGCGTCTGTATGAGCTTTTCCTGTCAAAAAAATATGAACACCGCGATCTCGGTAATGTAAAAAGTTCGCTGATCATTCCTTACCGGTTTTTCCCGGTGAAAAGTGAATACCACATCCGCAAAGCTCAGCCGGACGACCTGGACGCGATCGCAGAAATCCTTCGGGAAACGTATCGATCATACGATTTGTCTCCGGAATTCACTTCTGAATGGCTCGGGCGGGAACTTCAAAAAACAAATTCGCTGAGCATCCGGGATTTTGACGTCGCCGAACTGAACGGCCGCATCGTCGCCTGTGCCGCGTTTTGGGATCAGACGGACGTCCGGAAAAAGATCGTACTTGAATTCAGTCCGGTGATCCAATTGGCTATGGCGCTGTTTCGGTCATTCGGGCTGCTCCTGAATTTTCCTGAACTTCCAAGAAAAGGAGAACCGCTGAATTTCTGCTATCTTCGGTTTCCCGCGGCGATAGAAAATCATCGTTCAGCCTTGAAGGCGATCATCCGGCTACGGCTTAATTTCATCAGGCGAAAACGTCACTTTCATGCGCTCATCGCCAGTTTTCATCAATCCGATCCGCTGAAAGATAGCATTTCACGGTTGCCATATATTTCGGTTAAAACGCATGTCATGATCACTAAATTGTCGGAAAAGATCGACTTGTCGGCAAACGATCCAAAAGAAATTCATCCAATTTATACCGATTTATCGCTGGTATGAGTAAATTAACCGCGAAAATTTATGATAAATGACCATGATAAGTAAGATAGACTTTTTTTGTAAAATGGAGAACGAATGATAGGATTAATACAGATACTGGGCGGATTAGCGCTCTTTTTATTTGGTATTCGGATGCTCAGCGGCGGCATGGAAAAAATCGTCGGCGAGCAGATTCAAAAGTGGCTCGACCGGATGACCAGCAATCGTATCAAAAGCGCCGCGTTCGGAACGATTGCCACCGCCATGCTTCAGAGCAGCGGACTATTAATGGTGATGATGATCGGTCTGATCAACGCCAACCTTATGACCGTTGCAAAAGCGATCGGCGTGATGCTCGGGCAGGAGATCGGCACGACGCTCACCGCTCAGATCGTGGCATTTGATATCGGTTATTATCGTCTGCTTCTGGTGATCGTCGGCTTAATATTTATTGAATTTTTTGAAGAGCGCGGCTGGAAAAAATACGGCGAAATTCTCTTTGGTCTGGGTATCATTTTTATCGGCATGAGTTATATGTCGAAATCTTTGGATGAACTCATCAAGATCGGCTGGATCAGCAATGGGTTCGTGACAATGGGTCAAACTCCGATGGTCGCCGTCATCGCCGGATTGATCATGACTGCGATTACGCAAAGCAGTACCGCCGTCACGAGTTTGGTCGTTGCGATGGGCATGAGTATGGGGCCGAACGGCAATCCGATCATCACTTTATCAGGCGCGGTCGGATTGATCCTGGGCGCGAACATCGGTTCCTGTATCACGGGATTGATCGCGTCGATCCGGTTGTCTGCCGCGGCGAAGCAGGCGTCATTTGCGCAGATTTTTATCAATGTTCTCGGCGTGGCGCTCTTCTTGCCGTTCATCTCGCAGTATGCCGGATTTGTGGAACTGACATCATCACAATTACCCCGTCAAATCGCCAACGCGCACACGATTTTTAATTTAATCGTCAGCCTGGCGCTTTTCCCGTTCGTCAAGCAAATTGCGTGGGTTGCGGAACATCTCGCGCCGGTGAAACCGAGCAAAACAAAACCAAGATTGACCGCCTATATAGACGAAATGCAGATCAAGGTTCCGGCTGTTGCTCTGACGGAAGCGGCTCGTGAATTGACAAGACTTGGCGAGGCGTCGGCGGAAATGCTGGAACAATCCTGTCAGGCGCTTGTGGGAAAAAATACGGAACTTGCCAAACGCGTGATGGAGCGGGAAGATAAGTTTATCGATCCGGTTTTTAAACTGACGGTGGATTTTGTTAATAAACTGCTCTTGCAGGATGATCTGACTAATGAGCAAAAGAAACGTTGTTTTCAGTTGAAAAACCTACTGATGGACATCGAACGCGTCGGCGACATGGCAGAAGATATTTCTCAATACACAATGAATCGGATCCAGAATAATTTACATTTTAGCGACGACGCGCTCGTCGATCTCAACCGGCTCTGGCCGAATGTTGTGAATACTTATCGGACCGCGTTGAAGGCTTTTGAAACCAGCGATAAAAATATGGCGGAAGTCGCGTGCAGGTTGGAAAGCGAATTCGACCTCATGTACTGGGAGGCACGCCAGCATCACATCGACCGGTTGAATGAAGGCATTTGTACGTCTGAAGCGCACGTCGTTTTCACTGAAGTTTTGCGGATACTGGAGCGCGTCAGCGATCATGCCGATAATCTCGGCGTTAGTGTAATGCGGACATAAAACAAACCGGGCTTTATTGTTGCGGTTTTAAGATAATAATCTGTCCTGCGCGATATAATACGTGTTGTCACTTTATTACTTTTTATTAAAAGGTCCTCATTCTCCGATGAAATTCTGGATTTTCTTTTCGGTTTGGCCTAACTTTCACCTGTTCGGTAGTCATTGAAAAAGAAATTGGAGATCACATGAAAAAGAGCAGTTGGTGTTTGAACCTTTTGACGGCAAGCATGATCCTTTTTCCTGTATTGCTATCCGCGCAAATCGATAAATTGGTCGATAAAGTCGCCGGAAAACAGGACATGCAATTTCAAAATTCCGTCGTCAATCAGGCGCTCGGAGACAAATCGACGTTCAGACAATTTATTGCCGATTCTCTTCGTTTGGTCTATGACGAAATCCTGCAGGAGCAGGTTGATTCGATCGGCGTCGTTTTCTCCAACCAGAATAACATCCTTCTCAACGATCTGAATACGGCATTAGAACGTATTCAGAACTTATCAGACAGCGTTTCTATGTTTTCCGGTATGTTGACCGGGAAGGGTCAATCGCCGGCAACGAACGATCCTGTTTTCGAAGCGAAGTTTTTTTCATTTGCAAAAGTGTTGAGGCAGGAAGAATCGAAAAAGAAGGAAAATATCTTCAAACTCTCTTCGACCATCGAACAGATCGCTCCGTTTCAACTTCAGGAATTGCAGAATTACCTGAATATATTTTATCCGGCAGCCCGGTGCGATTCCGTTCAGGATTTCATCACGCAGGTTTATATCCGGACGAACGATTGGAGCAATGCGGAATATTCGATCCTGAAATTTCTGTATCTGTATCCGGATTCGCCGCTCTTTGATGAGGTGCAGAGCCTCCGCTCGGCGATTTTCCAGACGGAGAAATTCTACAAATCCAGTTCGGATTACCTGATGCGGTTGATCAATGAAGTTCCCGAGTCTGCGACCCCAGAAGAACGTTACTATAAATTCGTCGAAACGTTGCGCGATTTCATCGATGCTCCGATCCGCCAGCATTTCATCCCGGAAGCGCAGACCTTTCTCAAACTCTATCCGTATTCTTCTCACGCAGACGTCGTGAGCCTTTGGATCGCCGAAGCCTACGAGCGGAATGTGCAGCCGCAGAGCGCCTTTCTTTCCTACCAAAAGACAATGCTTTTTTATCCGAACACACCTTTCTTTTCGCGTTGTCTGTTTCGATGCGCCGACATTCAGCAAAAACAGTTTGCCGAGTATGAAAACGCGATACGATCCTATTTGTTCTATATTGAAAAGTTTGGTCGGGATTCTCTTGCATTGGACGCGCAATATCGCATCGCAAAAATGCTCGACGAAAATTTATCCGAATGGGAACGCGCCGTGAAAGCGTATCAGGTCATTGCTGATAAATATCCGACGTCGCCGCAGGCGATTCCCGCTTTAATGCGGAAAGCAGTCATTCTTTCGACTAAAATGAGCCTGATCGAAGAAGCCGTCAACATCTATCAATCCATTGACGAACGCTATCCGGAGACGCCGGACGCGCTGTCGGCACTGGTGGCATCCGGAGATTTATATAATTCACAAAAAAAATACGAATCCGCCGTCGGTCAGTATATGAAAGTATTTCAGAAATATCAAAAGTCGGAAAAAGCGATTTCAGCGTTGGAAGAAATCGTAAAAATTTATTCCGAAAAGATCAAGGACAACGACAAAACGGTCGAGACTCTCAACCTGATCATAGCCAATTATCCCGGTACGAAAGCCGAGGCGCGCGCAGTGAAGCAATTGGCGAAACTCGAAAAAGCCAAACAGCCGTGAGGCAGGTTGATTAGGTAGATTAAGTAGAATAGGTTCATTAAGTTTGAGTCGGTCTGTAAACAGAGACCCGAATCTCAGGTGCTATAGTAAACCAGCCGACATTATTGTTACGACTTTTAAGTCGTGGAATTATTTCAACACGATACACCCCAGACTTTAGTCCGTCATTATTGAGCTAAAGTTCAATCTTTTTCCAGATTCGCTAGACCTAATCAGACAGTCCGAATCAACCTATTTATCTGAATCCGACCCATTCAACACAATCTACCTTATCCAACCTTTATATAAGCCCGTCATTTTGATTGTTTATTTATCTATCGGAATCTAAATTTCACGGTTTAAAAATGGTGGTTCAAATCAGGTTTTTATGCAACATAAATTAGGAATCATAGGCGGAACGCGAATGTACCATCTGGTAGTCAAATCCGATCCGTTGGAAATGAAAGATGAATTGTTGTTGAATAAATATCTGTTTCAAGTCTCAGGAGGTTTTGTTAAGTGATCAAAAAGGTTCCGCCAACGGTTGACTTCATCGCGTTGGAACATGAAATGCTCGATTTCTGGGAAAAGAATCGGGTCTTCCACAAACTGGTCAGTCAGAATTCGACAGCTCCCCGGTGGTCCTTCATCGACGGCCCAATCACCGCGAATAATCCGATGGGCGTTCATCACGCCTGGGGACGAACGCTGAAAGATATTTTCCAACGCTACAAGGCGATGAACGGCTTCCGCACGCGCTACCAAAACGGCTTCGATTGCCAGGGTCTGTGGGTCGAGGTCGAAGTCGAGAAGGAACTGGGATTCAAATCCAAACGCGACATCGAAACCTACGGCATCGAAAACTTCGTTAATAAATGTAAAGAGCGCGTTAATAAATATTCCAAAATCCAGGCCGAACAATCAATCCGTTTAGGATATTGGATGGATTGGGACAATTCATATTACACGATGTCTGACGAAAATAATTACACGATCTGGCGATTCCTGAAAAAATGCCACGAAAACGGCTGGATTTATAAAGGGCACGACGTCATGCCGTGGTGCACGCGCTGCGGCGCCGCCCTTTCCGAACACGAGATCGCTACGGAAGGTTATAAAGAAATGACGCACATGAGCGTCACTGTCCGGTTCCCGCTGATGAACCGAGAAAACGAATATCTGTTGGTCTGGACGACGACTCCATGGACACTGACATCGAACACCGCCGCCGCGGTTCACCCGGAAAAAACGTATCTGAAAGTCCGTCAGGGAACGGACGTTTATTATCTGATCGAAGGCCGCGAAAAAGAGGTGATGAAAGGCGAATTCACTGTTGAAGCCAATCTGAGCGGGAAAGAGATGCTCGGCTGGAAATTTCACGGGCCATACGATGAATTACCCGCACAAAAAAATGTCCAGCATGTCGTCATTCCGTGGGAAGAAGTCACGGAGACGGAAGGCACCGGCATCGTCCATATTGCACCCGGATGTGGTCAGGAAGACCACGCGCTTGGAGTGGAATTCAATCTTTCAACGATCGCGCCGTTGGATGAATTCGGTAATTATATCGATGGTTTTAATTGGCTAACCGGCAGAAACGTCGATTCAATCACCAAAGACATTTTGAAAGACCTTGACCAAAAAGGGATCAAATACCGCGCCGACAATTATAAACACCGCTATCCGATCTGCTGGCGTCACGGAACGGAATTGGTCTTCCGGCTGGTCGATGAATGGTTCATTTCAATGGATGGCGCCCGGCAGGATATGATCGATGTGACGAAGAAAATCCGCTGGATTCCCGAATACGGCCTGACGCACGAACTCGACTGGCTGAAAAACATGCACGACTGGATGATCTCCAAGAAAAGATATTGGGGCTTAGCGCTTCCGATTTTTGAATGTCCGTCCTGCAAGCACGTCATGGTCATTGGAAGCAAGGAAGAATTGAAGGAACGCGCTGTCGAAGGTTGGACGGAATTCGACGGTCATTCGCCGCATCGTCCGTGGGTTGACGCGGTGAAGATCAAATGTGAAAAATGCGGCGAAATCATCAGCCGGATTCCCGATGTCGGTAACCCGTGGTTAGACGCCGGGATCGTCCCATATTCGACGCTTCATTACACAACGAATCGTCCTTACTGGGAAGAATGGTTTCCCGCCGATTTCATTTGCGAGTCCCTGCCAGGACAGTTCCGGAACTGGTTCTATTCGATCCTTGCGATGAGCACGGTTCTGGAAAATCGCGAACCGTTCCGCACGATTCTCGGACACGCGCTCGTCAAAGACGAGCAAGGCAAAGACATGCATAAGAGCGCCGGAAATGCAATCTGGTTTGAAGACGCCGCCGAGAAAATGGGCGTCGATGTGATGCGTTGGCTCTACGCCGATCACAATCCGGTCAACAACCTGAACTTCGGTTATAATATTGCGCAGGATTTTCGGAAACACGTCATCACGCTCTGGAATTCATACTCGTTTTTTGCGACTTATGCGGAACTCGACCAGTTTTCGCCTGAGAAAAATCACGTTGAAATTAAAGATCTGAGCGAACTCGATCGCTGGTTATTAGCGCGACTGAACCTGCTGATCCGCGATGCCCGTAGAGATTTCGACAATTTCGCGACGCAGAAAGTTATGTCAACCATCGACGAATTCCTGGAAGTTTTATCTAACTGGTATATCCGCCGAAGCCGCCGCAGATTCTGGAAATCTGAAGACGATAAGGATAAATGGGCGGCTTATCAAACGCTTTATCAGGCTCTGAAAGACTTGATCTTGGTGCTGGCGCCGGTCATTCCATTTGTCACGGAAGCCATTTATCAGAATTTGGTGCGCGGACTCGAACCGTTAGCCCCGGAAAGCATTCACCTCGATAAATTTCCTGTTGCCGACGAATCGCTGATCGATGAAAGCCTGCTTCGCAAGATCGATTCGGTCGTCAAGATCGTCGAAATGGGACGCGCCGCCCGCAATAAAGCAAACCTGAAAGTCCGCCAGCCGCTACAGAAGATCATTGTAAAATTGCCGAAGAGCATATCACGGGATGAAATTCTTCTGCTGTCGGATCAGATACTCGAAGAACTGAACATCAAGAGAATCGAGTTAACGCACGACGACAGCGCGCTTTTCTTTGTCACTATCAAGCCCAATTTTGCGACGCTGGGCGTGAAGTACGGAAAGTCGATGGGAGAGATCACGACCGCCATCCGCGCGTTGAATCCGGGCGAGACATTTAAAAAAGTCGAAAGCGGCGGTCTAATCGAACTGATACTTTCCGACCATACGATCCTGTTGACGAAAGACGAATTGATCGTCGAGAGAAAAGACGTCGAAGGATTTTCAGGCGTCGCCGATGGCGAATATTCCGTCGGTATTGATACGCGATTGACGGAAGATCTGATCAAGGAAGGTTTAGTACGTGATTTCATCCGCCACGTACAAACGATGCGGAAAGAGGCCGATTTTCGGGTTGAAGACCGTATCCGGATCGCATTTTCCGCGCCGGAAGAAATCTGCATTGCGCTGGCGGAATTTGAGGATTATTTAAAAAACGAGACTCTTGCTAATCAAGTCCAGAGTACGTATTTTCAAGGCGAATTTGACAGAGAATTGAAAATTGGAAATCAGATAGTTCATATTTCGATTAGTCGGTTGAACTAAAGGTTTTGGAGACAAAATATGCCGGAGAATTTAAAAAAGAAGAAATGGAGCAACGAAGACCTCGATTATTTTAAAACGTTGATTCTGAAAAAACGGGAAGAAACAATCAGGGAAATCAAACGGCTGGAATCGATTACGGTGAATGACAATACACGGCAGGACAGCACAACGCTTGACTCGACCTATTCATATCACATGGCGGATGTCGGGACCGATTCGCAGGAACGTGAAAAAGCCTTTCTCTGGCTATCCCGTGCAAATAAGTACCTGACTCACATGAATCAGGCGCTGGAACGTATCAAAAACGGTGAGTACGGCGTCTGCATTGAATGTGGCGAACTGATCCTGAAGGAGCGTCTCGAGGAAGTTCCACATACTCAGCATTGCGTCAAATGCAAAAATAAACCCAAGGGTTGATACCGGCTCGCTTCCTCTCATTATAAAATTTCAGTGGACAATCACGGCGGTTTTGTTTACCTTATTTCGGAATGAAGAGGTTAGTTCGGAAATCCAAGAAGCACAAAACACAAGAGTGAATAATCAGACAATTACGTTCACAGCAGGTTTTTCCCGATGGAAAGACTAACGATCTTGTTCCCGGAGGCAAGACGTTTTCTCCAAATATAGACCAGGACTCAGGCATATCATGAGCGATATATCGGATCGATTGCTGACTTTTTCAGTGGAACTGGAGTCAGACATGCGATTGGATATTTACCTTTCCGATCGCATCGAAACGCTGAGCAGGTCGAAGATTTCCAACCTGATCCGCACCGGATTTGTAAAGGTTAATCGGGCAACCGTCAAGTCGGGATATTCATTACGAACTGGCGATGAAATCAGCGTTGTTCTTCCATTGCCCGAACCGAAAGAAATTTCGCCGGAAAACATTCCGATCCGAATTTTATACGAAGACGAATATTTCATCGCAATTGATAAAGCACCGGGAATGGTCGTGCATCCCGGGGCCGGCGTTCTTCTGGGAACGCTGACCGGCGCGCTCCGGAATTATACAAGTCAGTTGAGTTTGGTTAATGGCCCGATGAAACCCGGATTGGTACATCGGTTGGATAAGGATACGAGCGGCGTCATTATTGCCGCTAAAACCGACGAAGCGCACTGGAAAATCGCCCGACTCTTTGCCGAGCGGCAAATTTACAAAGAGTACCGCGCGCTGGTTTGGGGAACACCGGAACCGAATATCGGTCTGATCGATGCGCCGATCGGAAGAAGCCAGAATAACCGAAAAAAATTCACCGTGACGCAATCGGGAAGAAATGCGCGGACACGTTATGAAGTCTGGCAGGATTTCGACATCATGTCATTTCTCAAAGTGATTCTTGAAACCGGCCGCACACACCAAATCCGCGTTCATTTCGCGCACGTCGGTCATCCGGTCGTCGGCGATCCGACTTACGGTGGCGGCATCAAATACCTGCTCCGCAATACGAAGGCGGAAAACGATCTGGGAAACCGCGTGATGACTTTAATCCGACGCCAAATGTTGCATGCGCACCGAATCGGGTTCGTACATCCGCTGACCGGCAAGGAAATCGAGATCGTAGCGCCGATTCCCGAAGATTTTCTGGCGGTCGAAAAGATGTTGGTGGTAAAATGAGCGAAGAATTGACGACTCAGGATTTACTTTCGCGATTTACCCGTTATCTCAAGCAGGAGCGCGGTTATTCCGTGCATACAATCGAAGCCTACGAACGAGACATCAATCAGTTTTTCCTCTTTTTTGCCGAATATTCGAATACGGTTCCGATCCAAATTAACGATGTCACAAAGATCGCCGTTCGTCATTATCTCGGGATGCTCTCGGAAAACGGACTGGAGATGACCTCCATTTCGCGCAAGTTGGCCGCGCTCAAGTCGTTTTTCAAATATCTGACGATCCAGAAAATAATCCCGGGAAATCCGGCCTCGATGGTCAAATCACCGAAGACGAAAAAACGGCTGCCTGTCGTCGTTTCCGAAGATCAGATCACCCGCGTGATGGAAATCCCGGACATGACTACTTTCATCGGCCAGCGTAACCGTGCGATCATGGAATTATTTTACAGCAGCGGTATCCGGTTGAATGAACTGCTGTCGCTCAATATCGGCGACGTCAATTTTTACAAACTGACGATCCGCGTCCTGGGAAAAGGTTCCAAAGAACGGATTGTGCCATTTACAAAACGCGCGAACGATGCACTGGAGTCGTACCTTAAATTCCGGAAAGAAGAATTTGGAGATTTAAAGTTGGAAAATCCGCTGTTCATCAGCAGTCTGGGCCGACGGATTTCCAGACCATGGGTTCAACAGATCGTCACCGCGCTCCTCGAATCGGTTTCGGAACAGGATCATATGAGTCCGCACGCATTGCGGCATTCATTCGCGTCGCATCTTCTAGACAAGGGCGCGGATTTAAATGCCGTGAAAGATATGCTGGGACATAGCAGTCTCAGCACGACGCAACTTTATACGCACATTCAAATCGGAAAACTCAAAGAAGTCTATAAACAGGCTCATCCGCATGGTGAATAATCGACAAAAGAAGGAGTAATCTTATGAACATCGAAATGACATCGAGACACTATGAACCTTCTGACCGCGTGAAGGAATATGTTAAGAGCGAACTTGCCCACCTCGGCGAATTCGAAAACCTGATTTCCAAATGCAAAGTCATTCTTGAGAAAACCAAGGACGGAGAAACCATCACGCTCACTCTTCATGTCTCAGGAAAAGACATGATTGCCACAGAATGTACGAACGATATGGTAAAGTCGATTGATTCCGTCGTGGAAAAAATGGGTCGGCAGTTACGTAAATTCAAAGAAAAAAGGATTTACCATTGATAGAAAACAATTTGACAGTCGAAAAGATTTTCAAAGATAATCGTAAGAAGTTGCGACTCAGCCGGATCAACGATGGCATCGGGCAGGAGCGGTTGGTCAAATCAGAGAAAATGAATCGTCCGGGGCTTGAACTCTCCGGTTTCTGGGATTACTTCGACAAAACCCGCATCCAGCTTTTTGGGATGAAGGAGAAGAAATATCTCGACACTCTTACCGAAGAGGGACGCATCCCGATTTTTAAAAAAATGTTTTCATCGGAAATTCCAGCCGCTATTTTTACGCACGGTACAAAACCATTTCCGGAAGCGATTTCTTTCGCTAACACCCAAAATATTTCGCTGATGTCCACACCGCTGACAACCAGTCACATCATTTCACAGATGATGGATTATTTGGACTGGCACCTTGCACCATCGACAGTTCTTCATGGCTCATTGGTCGATGTTTATGGCGTCGGCATTTTACTGACGGGACGGAGCGGGATCGGAAAAAGTGAGATCGCGCTCGACCTGGTTGAACGAGGTCAGAGGCTCGTCGCTGACGATCTCGTCAAGATCATTCGTCGTTCCGACAATGTCATCATCGGAACGGGAATGGAAAACCACGAGCATCTGCTCGAAATCCGCGGACTGGGAATTGTTGACGTGAAGAACATTTTCGGAATCCGCGCGATTCGCCAACAGAAACGTGTTGAAGTCCTCGTCGAACTTCTGGATTGGGACGAGAAGAGTGCTTACGAGCGAGTCGGAACGACGCAGAAAAGTACGAAAATTCTGGGCGTCGCGGCACCGCATATCCGGTTGCCAATCTACCCAGGGAAAAATATAACCGTCATCGCCGAAGTGATCGCCCTCAACCACATTCTGAACTATATGGGTAAAAACGCCGCGAAGGATTTCCAGAAAAAATTATTGGCGACCATTCGGAAAAAGACGTTGCAAAACAATCTCGAATCTTACCTGAAAAAGGATTATGAATAACCGGAGAAACTCGAAATGAGAGCCATTATTCCAGCGGCGGGTGTCGGCGAACGACTCAGACCCCTGACACTGACCAGACCAAAAGTGTTATTGCCTGTCGCTGACAAACCGATCATCGGACATATTTATGACCGGATCATTTTGTCCGGCATCCGAGATGTGACCGTTATCGTCGGCTACAAAGCCCAACAGGTGATCGATTACTCAGAGTCGAACTTTAATCTGAACTTTCGATTCGTTCATCAAACCGAACGTCGCGGCCTTGGACATGCGGTCGGTTTGGGATTGGAAAACACAGACGAACCGGTCCTGATTTTACTCGGAGATACGATACTCGATCTGAACTTCACCGAATTTGCAAAAAGCAAAGAGAATGTCATTGGCGTGATGAAAGTCGATGATCCTCGCCGATTTGGTATGGTCGAACTGAAAGACGGCTGGATAACTCAGCTGGTCGAAAAACCGAAGAAATTCGACGGTAATCTCGCTATCGCCGGGATTTATCTCGTGCAAAATCAGTCGAAACTGAAGAAAGCCGTCGATCAGATCATTGAAAAAAATATAACGACAAAAGGCGAGTTTCAATTGACGGACGCGCTTCAGATGATGCTTTCTCATGGTGAGAAAATTAGAACGGAAATGATTACGGCATGTCATGATTGCGGTACGCGGGAAACGTTGCTGAAAGCCAACCGCATTCTGCTGGCAAACCTTGAACCTTCCGGAAAACAATATCCAGGCACAACTCTCATTCAGCCGGTTTTCATTCATCCGGACGCGGTCGTTCACGAGTCTATCATCGGTCCGTATGTCAGCGTTGGCGCCGGCGCGGAATTGATCCGCTCGGTCGTGACCGATTCTATCATATCCGAAAAAGCCATTTTACAAGACGCAAATTTGAACAATAGCCTTATCGGCGTGAACGCTGAAGTCAAGGGCGCCAGCGGTGTTTTTGATCTGGGCGACTTTTCCCGTCAGAATTTGAGTTGATTTTATAACCGCCGTTGATTAGTTTTATGAGATTTTTTTAAAAGGAGTAATATGAAGAAATATTTATTTACATCTGAATCTGTAACCGAAGGGCATCCCGATAAAATCTGCGATCAGGTTTCTGACGCGATTCTCGACGCACTTTTAGTAAAAGATCCTGACAGCCGTGTGGCTTGTGAAACGCTCACGACGACAGGTTTGGTCATGGTCGCCGGTGAAATATCCACGAAAATCTGGGTCGATATTCCCACAGTCGTTCGGCAAACACTCGAAAAAATCGGCTACACCGATCCGCATTTCGGGCTGGATTGCCGGAGTTGCTCGGTTATCACTGCCATTCACGAACAGAGTGAAAATATTGCGCTCGGCGTGAACGAAACCGAAGAACACGAACAAGGAGCCGGGGATCAGGGCTTGATGTTCGGTTACGCGTGCGATGAAACGCCAGAACTGATGCCATTACCGATCAGCCTTGCCAATAAAATCACGATGCGCCTGGCTGAAGTTCGAAAAAAAGGTATTCTGAACTGGGTTCGCCCGGACGGAAAATCGCAGGTAACCATTGAATACATCGATGGCAAACCTCATCGGATCACCAGCGTTGTCGTGGCGGTTCATCACAACCCAGAGGTCTCGCACGAAAAGATTGTCGCCGACATTCGGAAGCATGTCATCCAACCCGTTTGCCAGGAATATCTGACACCTGAAACAAAATATTACATCAACGCGACCGGTATTTTCATCGTCGGCGGACCGGAAGCGGACACCGGCGTGACCGGACGGAAGATCATCGTCGATACATACGGCGGAATGGGCCGTCATGGCGGCGGTGCATTTTCCGGAAAAGATCCGTCAAAAGTCGACCGATCGGCATCGTACATGGCGCGTTATGTTGCCAAGAATATTGTCGCTTCGGGATTGGCTTCCCGGTGCGAAGTTCAGCTGGCATACTCGATCGGCGTCGCCGATCCGGTTTCGGTGCGTGTCGATACGTTTGGAACCGGAAACGTTGACGACGATGAAATGGCCGTTGCGGTTCGGAAAGTCTTTCCGCTCAAACCGGCAGAGATCATCAAGCATCTGAATTTGAAACGCCCGATTTATATGAAAACAGCGGCGTACGGTCACTTCGGTCGTGAAGACGAAGAATTCACATGGGAAAAGAAAGACAAGGCCGAAGAATTGAAAAATTATTTCAGAGGTAAAAAATGACCGGAAAAATAAAAAATATTCAACTGGCCGATTCGGGTCGCCTGAAAATCGAATGGGCGGAAGCACATATGCCCGTCATGATGGCGCTGAGAAAAAAATACAGTGAAACGAAACCGCTCGCCGGAATGCGGATCAGCGGCTGTCTGCACGTTACCAAAGAAACAGCGGTTTTAATCCGGACACTAATTGCCGCCGGAGCGCAGGTGGCATGGAGTGGTTGTAATCCACTGAGCACGCAGGACGATGTTGCCGCGGCCCTTTATGCCGAAGGCGTTCCGATCTGGGCGTGGCACGGATTGACGACCGAAGAATTTTACTGGTGCATCGAGCAGACGTTGCTTCAAAAGCCGACGATCACACTCGATGATGGCGCTGACCTCGTTTTCACGATTCATAACAAACATCCCGAATTGGCCAAACAGGTGCTTGGCGGCTCGGAAGAAACGACCACTGGTGTGCATCGCCTCAGAGCGATGGGTGACGCTGGCAAATTGCTCTATCCGATCATTGCAGTCAACGACGCTGAAACGAAATGGGACTTCGACAACGTGTATGGAACCGGTCAATCTTCCATCGACGGCATAATTCGCGCAACGTCGATCTTGCTCGCCGGTAAGACGTTCGTCGTCGCCGGTTACGGACATTGCGGCAAAGGCGTCGCGATGCGGGCAAAAGGACTCGGCGCGGATGTCATCGCAACCGAAATTAAACCGACCGCCGCACTGAAGGCAATCCTCGAAGGCATTCGCATGATGCCAATGGACGAAGCGGCCAGGGTTGGCGATATTTTCATCACCGCAACCGGTATGAAGGATGTGATCGTCAAGCGGCATTTCAAGGTCATGAAAGACGGCGCAATCGTCTGCAACACAGGCCATTATGACTGTGAAGTCAATTTAAAAGAACTCGAAACGCTGACGGTTTCCAAGAAAGAAATTCGCCCGAATTGCGTTCAACATACGCTGAAAAACGGAAAACGTATTTTTGTTCTGGCTGAAGGTCGTCTGGTTAATCTCGCCGCCGCTGAAGGACATCCGTCCGAAGTGATGGACATGTCGTTCGCCAATCAGTTCATGGCGATGATGTTCGTCGAGAAAAACGGCGACAATCTTGAAAAAAGAGTTTATGATATTACCGAGGAGCAGGATCAGGAGATCGCCGGTCTGAAACTGGAAACGATGAGTGTCTCCATTGACAAACTGACCGATGAACAGGTTTATTATCAGACGGCTTACAACGAAGGAACCTGAATATTCCGGCTTCTCAGAAGGGAAATTCCCATAGGAATTGAGAAGTGAAAAAAGTCTTACTTTATCTGAATATCCTCGCTCTTTGTGTGATATGGGGTTGTGAGTTTGACTTTCCCACTTTACCGAAACTTCCGAAAAAATGGGATTCAAAGGTCATCATTCCGGCACTGAATCAATCGTATAGTGTCGCCGATTTGATTTATAAAAACTCCGGTGACTCGATCTTTGCCGACACATCCGGAAATCTGTTCTACTTTGCGGTCGATTCGTTTCAAAATGCCATTTCTATGGCTGACAGTTTTTGGACATTGCCTTCATTCCAAGATTCATCGCAAATCGAAATGACCAAACATGTGCGGATCAATCCGAACCAGAGCGTTAAATCATTTCAATTCTCGATCCGTCGGAAGACCGACGATTCAAAAGCGCTGATCAAAACTGGTTTGATCGACAATCAGAACGGCGCGGATGTCAATCGTTTATTTTTCTCGGTTTCGCTTACCGATACGTTTCCGAACGACGTCCGGGTGAGCGTCGCATTCCGGAATTTTAAAAATGCCTCGGACGGAACTATGCTTCGTGATACCCTGACACTGGCGGTCGATTCCCTTTTCCGACAAACCGAGATAGACGTTTCGAACGATTCGCTCGTCCGGATGACTGGCCACTCGACCATCGATTCTCTTCAATTTGACGTCACGGTCGAAGTTCAGGGAACGCTGACGGTCCCGATCTCGTCCCTGAGCCAGTATCTTTCAGTGAAAATCGGAGTCGCGCCGATCCATCTAGATAATTTTTACGGAACTGTCTTTGCCAGCGGAGAACACGCTACGCGACTTTTTTACAACAGTCCGTCGGGCGCCGAAAATATTATCTTCGATTCGGCAAGTGTCCGGTTCATCATCGACGATCCTGCCAACGATTTTACAAATATCTGGACAACGATTTCAGGCGAAAAATTTGGAGAGCCGGACTCGTCGCTGGATTCGGTCTTTGTTCTGAGCACGGACACTTTTCTCGTGCAAATTCCCAACGTAATCTCCAATCTGCCTGACAGTATTCGATTCGGTGTCAAAGCCTCACTGCCGGACGATTGGTTTTCTGCGGGTCAGATACTGAATCAGATCATCGGATTCAAATATGAAATTTCAGCGCCGCTGATTTTTATGTTGCCGCCCATTGTTTATATCGCCGCTGCCGATCCTACGACGTTTTTCATTACCGACAGTTCGACGCGCTCGAATATAACCAAGGCGCAGAACGGCGCAGAAATGGACATTTTTATCGAAAACCGCTCGCCGTTTCACGGAAGTCTGTATATGTTGATCGGCAACTTCCCGTTCTTCCCAACGGATACGACGCAGGCAACTAACGGTTTTGCCTGGGCAGACAGCGCGTGGTTTCATTTCGGAGCGGATACGCAGATCGTCGTGGTCGATACACTGGCATCTGTCGAATTTACAAAAGCGACTTATAAAGATGGTGAATTGGTACAACCCGGCAAAACCTCGCAGGTTTATCTATCTAGCCCGACTGCCATCGCGCTGATGGAAGATTCCTGTTACATCGAACCTGTTTTCCGATTCGTTAACTCGGATTCCGTCCAGACCGGATTGAAGAGCGATCAATCGATTCGCCTGAAAACATACCTGAACTTGCTTTTTGATCCCGTCGCCATGTCACAGTCATGGAAGGACACGACCGACTCGGAATGAAATCTGTAACCAAAATATTAAAACCGATGCGCAAATCGTTGATGACGGTCCTGTTGATTTTAATCATCGCGGGGACGGCATCGGCACAATCTTACAATAATGCGCGGTCGAATGCGCTGGGCGGTTCCTTTACAGCAATTTCCCGAGGCGTATTCAGCGTCGGGTTCAATCCCGCGAATCTGGCCTTGCCGTCCGAGTATAAATCTTATATAACGTTGTATGGGCTCAACAGTTACGCAACCAACAATTTCTATTCACTGATGACGAGCGCGAAATACGGCGGAAAAGATTTGACTGCCGACAATAAAAAACTTCAAAAGGAATTACTATCCGAATTGCCCGCGGACGGTTGGCGTTCATCTATTGGCCTCAATATGCCCGTACCGCTGATCAGTTTTTCGTCTGGGAACAAAGCCTTTACCGCCAACTTGCTATACGTCACTGACTACTATGTTTCCAAACCGATGCTGGATCTGATCTTCGGGAATTTGCAAAAAGGCGTTAATTATCAGTTGGATTTGAGATGTGACGCGCTGACGGCAATGGAATATGCCTACTCGATGGGAATTCCATATGAAAATATGTCGTTCGGTTTTTCAATCAAATATTATCAGGGATTGGGTTATTACGGACTCGATCCCGATCATCGAACCGGTTCCGTTATGGTCGACACCGCCAATTTCATCCTAAAAGGAAGCGGCGACTATGTTTTCCGGCAATCGACGCAGGGACGGGGATTCGGCCTCGATTTCGGTGTCGCTTTTCAGGATTTGGGCGGCTGGCAAGTCGGAATCAGCCTGATCAATCTCGGCTCGAGCATCCGCTGGAATACCGAAACGATGGTTTCCAAAACGCTTAAGGACTGGCCGTTGAATACGATGGGCTGGTTGATTACAAACGGTTACATGAAAAACAGTGACGTCGATCTGGATTTCGCCGGTGAATCGTATAAGTATTCATTTGAAATCAACAACGTCAACAAGGATAATTTTCTCGAAGGAGACAGTTCATACGGCGACTATTTCGTCAGTCACAGGAAGATCGTCACGGATTCGACCGTTTTCACCACGCGTTTACCGTTGGTTTTACGCGTAGGATTAGGGAAACAGATCAGGCCTGACCTGTTAGTGGCGGCAGACTTTGCGGCATCTTTTCAGGAAAGTCTGAATTACTGGAAAGGCTGGAGAACTTCGGTCGGTATCGAGTATTCATACTTTAAAAAAATTCCGTTCCGCATGGGCTTCGCGCTGGGCGGTTTGAGCGGATATGAAATCGATCTCGGTACGGGATTTAATCTCGGTTTCGCGCATTTCGACTGGTCGATTGGATTTCACCGCGGAGTCTGGATCCACACGGTGCAGGGATTGAATTTTTCGCTCGGCGCCTATTTTACCGGCAAAACGAAGAAATAGATTTTACGGTATTTTGAAGTATGACCATCAGCCCATTGCTTAATTACAGACAGATTTCCCGGTTATTAGCAATAATTATCGTCGTCTGCCTGTTGGCAGGTTGCACATACGATCCGTTTCCGGCGCCCGATATGCCCAAATTCTATCAAACGCTCAATCTGCCGTTGACTGAAATTTCACTGGAGGTCTCTTCGCTGGTCGATACGACCAACTTCATTTTCGGCGATTCATCCGCCGATATGATCTATTTTAAATTCGGCGGTTTGCTCGACACCGTGACGTTGACCGAAGACATTTTTGTGATCCCGGCGACTGATCCCGTTAGTTTGCGGCAGGATTTTTCGCAAATTTCTATGGCGAACAATCCAATTGACATCTCGATTTCACAGCAGGTAACACTTTCCCAGCAATTCGGATTGCCGCTTCCTCAGAACGAAGATATTATTCTGCCCTCTATCGAACGAACCAAGTCACCGGAATCCGAAAGTTCATTTCAAATTTTTGATCCGTACGGGATTCCTTATTTCGAACGCGTCGATTATATCACGATCGGTAGCGGCACATTTAGCACCGAAATCGAAAACCAGCTGCCAGTCGATCTGGATTCCGTTAAACTCCAATTGATGAATCGGGAAGGCGAAATAATCGTCACTTCATTCTACGAATCGATCCCGAGCGGACAGACGCGTTCGGACCGAAATCCGGGAAACCTTGACGGAAAACGTCTTCAGGATTCCATTCGGGTTGTTTATACGGCCATCATCGCGGGGAGTAACGGTCAGCCGGTTATGATTCTCGCCGGCACCGATCCTTACGTGCGCATCGGCGCGCGATTTGAAGTTGAAGAGATTGAAAGTTGCACGGGCATTCCCAAACCCATCGAGATCACTCAAAGCCAGGCGATCCCGCCATCGAACAACACGGTCATTCGGGGATTCATCGGACAGACGACTACCGGAACGCTTGACACGAACGTCATCGCGCTGTCGTTAAACAACCAAACGCCGCTTAATATTGGAATGCGCATCGATTTTAACAATTTCTATGGCGAAACCGGTGTGCTCTCGGTCGATACGGTCATGAATGCCCAACAGTCTGGAACGACCTACGAGCGGTTCGATCTTGACACACTTCGGAATACGGACGGTGTTTCAATCGTGGATTCGTTCACGGTCTCGACGCAAATCCTCCTTTTACCCGATCCCGGAGATACGGTTGTGACCATTCCACTGAACATGACTGCCGCCGATTATATGGACGTGTCGATCGGAATCTCAGCCATCAAATTCAACCAGATCGACGGTTTTTTCAACGAAACATTCACGATTCCGCCGATGACGATTCGGGATATCCCGACAGGATTCGGCGATGTTGACTTCGATCAGGTTTTACTGAATCTGACATTTTTCAATGAGATTCAGGCGCAGACGAATCTGAGTTTTGACATTCAGGGTTTCCGTGCCGGAATGAATCCCGAACTGGTTTCTGCCGACGGAGAAATATTGAAAGCAACCGATCAAAAACCGGTGGCAAAATCCGAATTGAACATCGACATTGCGCCGGTTTTCAACATGCTTCCCGATTCGATTATTGTTTCCGGCGAAGCGGCGATTCCGGCCAGCGATACGTCGAAACTTCAGGTCAATAAAAGTTTCTGGGGCGAGTACGAGGTCGTTGTGCCGTTCCGGCTGAAAATGAATCCGATGACGTTTATTCCCGTCAAATCCAACAAAATGTCTCCAATGGATGAACAGACGCGTGACCAGATCCGATCAGGGCTCATCGAAGCGTCGATTCTCACGGACGTGGAGAACGATTTCCCGATGACCGGAAGCCTGGAAATTCTTGTCTCCAACTACGATTATTTTCCGTTGAGCATCGATTCGCTGGATTCGGGATATTACCTGATCAATGATTCGCTGTTTACAATGTCCGATACAGGTTTAGTTTGTATCGAATATGATACGTTGATGCGGATCGATCTGCCGACACCCTTGAAAATGGACGACGATGGGCGCGTCGTCATTCCCGGCTATCGGCGTCATATAGCCGAACTGGATTCGGTGCGGCTGGAATTTCTCATGAGCGATCAGACGCATTATATCCGCGCGAGAATTCACTTAGACGGGACGGAAGACTTTATCACTGTCGGATATTACGATAAAGTAAACGTCTTGTCGCTGATGTCGCTGACGATCGATGCCGGTGAATTTTTCTCGGAAGACGAGGAAGATTCCTTAACAAAACCGATTGTTCACCCCAAACAACTATCGAAAAGAAAATGAGCCGGCGGATGCGTAAGCGACTGATCGTCTCGTATTTACTCCTAAGTATGGCGCTGTCAACAATAGTGGGCGGGCAGACACGCCGGGACCCACGCGCCGTGGCAATGGGTGGAGCGTATGGTTCTGTCTCCCGAGGCATTTTTTGTATTGACTACAATCCGGCGAACCTCGCCATTGAAAATCAATACAAATCCTACCGTGTCTGGACGGGTGTAGATATGAGCCTTTCCAGCAATTTTCTGTCGCTGAACGCATATAAAAAATACAACGGGAAAAATATGGAGGCCAGCGACGGCGTACTAAAGCAGGAATTCCTCGACGAAATTCCATCCGACGGATGGCGTTTCTTTACCGACGCGCATTTCGTCCTTCCGTTCGTCAATTATTCTTTTGACAATAAAGCAATCACTTCAGATCTGATCGCCATTGGCGATCTCGGTCTGCCGCGCGGACTTGTCCGATTCATTTTCAACGGGAATCCGATCGGCGAAAACCTGGATATAAAATTTTCCGAAGAAGTTTTGGTGATGTCTCAATGGAGTTATTCTATGGCATTTCCCGTGAAGGACTTTTTTCTCGGTTTTACGTTCAAATATCTGCAAGGCATTGGTTATATCGGCCTGAACCCGGATTCTTCGTATGGATACATCAACACGTATTTCGAACCGGGAAAAGATTATATTAACGGCGAGGCGAAATATCTATTTCAGCAGTCGCTCGGCGGACGCGGATTTGCCATGGATTTGGGTTTCTCGACGAATGAAATCGACGGTTACCGGTTCGGTTTGTCGCTGACAAATCTTTTCGGAAGAATCTACTGGGGAAAGAAGACGATGTTTTCGCGAATCGCCGATCCTGAAAAAATTCTGCCGTGGAACGGGAAATATTTTGAATACGAATTCCAGATCAATGAAGTGAGTTTCGATAAATTTTTCAAAGAAGACGCCTATAAAAAACTCTTCCCCGGAAAAGGAAAATCCATTGACGATTCAACCAAATTCTCGACCAGTTATCCAACGCTGGCGCGGTTTAGCGTTTCAAAACAATTCGATGAAACAACACTGGTTTCCAGTGATTTCGTGACTGGATTTGAAGACAGGCTTTTCGCCTTCGGCGCATGGAAATGGTGCGTCGGTGCAGAGATCACCCGCTCTCCGAAGTGGCCGATACGCGTCGGTGTTTCGCTCGGCGGAAGAGATCACAGGGAAATCTCTTTCGGTAGCGGCTACCACACCGGCTTTCTGCATCTCGATTGGGCAATCGGATTAAATCACGGGCTCTGGATAACTTCTGCTAAAGGCTTGAATTTTAGTTTTTCCGTTTATACGACAGGCAAACGCAAATAAAAAAACGCCGGTCACGCATGGGGTTTCTATTCAATAAATTGCCTTGTTTTTATCTTCCAAGTGGAAAAATAAACCATCTAACAGAAGGAATTATTTCCTAAATTCCGCCTTTCTTATTGATGGTCTATTTCAGAAATGATGAGGTTGTTAAATGAGCATCGAGATATGTGAAGTTAAAACAAGACGCGATCTGAGGAAATTTATCCGGTTTCCGCATTCAATTTACAAGGGAAATGCCTGTTGGGTGCCCGGACTGGATTTCGACGAAATGAACACACTAAGCAAAGACAAGAATCCGGCATTCGAGGTTTGCGAGGCGCGCAGTTGGTTGGCGTATAAAGACGGCAAGATTGCCGGTCGTATCGCCGGTATTCTGAATCGTCCTTATATCGAAAAATGGAAAAACCGTTACATTAGATTCGGATGGATCGAGTTCATCGATGACGAAGAGGTTTCCAAAGCGCTCCTGCAAACCGTTGAAAATTGGGCGAAGGAAACCGGCATGACCGCCGTTCACGGGCCGCTCGGTTTCACCGATATGGACCGCGAAGGTATGTTGGTCGAAGGTTTCGATCGGCTCGGTACAATGGTGACTAATTACAACCATCCATATTATCCGGTTCATCTCGAAAAATTCGGTTATAAAAAAGACGTCGATTGGGTAGAGTTTGAGTCGACGGCTCCTACGGAAATTCCGAAAAAGATCGAAGAAATTGCGGCCAATGTTGAGGAAAAACTGAATCTCCACACGCTGAAAATTAAAAAGGCAAAAGAATTACTGCCCTACGCGCCGCGTATTTTCGAGGTTCTGGATGTGGCTTATTCCGGACTTTATGGTGTTGTTCCGCTGACTAAAAAACAGGTGGAAGCCTACACCAAGCAATATTTCGGATTCATCCGCCCGGATTTCGTATCCGTTGTTGTCGATGAAAACGACCGTGTGATCGGCTTCGGAATCACCATGCCGTCGCTTTCCAAAGCGTTGCAAAAGGCTCGTGGGAAATTGTTTCCATTCGGTTTCATTCACCTGCTTCACGCACTGAAAAAGAACGACATGGCAGACTTGTATCTGATTGGGCTTCTTCCCGAATATCAAGGCAAAGGTGTCAACGCGCTGATCCTGAGTGAAATCGGGAAGTCGTTCATCCGAAACGGCATCGTCCATGTGGAAACCAATCCGGAACTTGAACAAAATGTAAAAGTTCAGGCACAGTGGAAATTCTTCGATATGCATCAGCATAAACGTCGCCGGGTTTTTATCAAACATATAGCCTGAGAATTTCTCTGCTTCTCTTCTTCTGACTAACAGGATCACCGGAATCTTGAAAAAAATGGAATCAGTTAATTTGTATCATGAATTACAAATAAATTATGGAAATGAAGGAAAATAATCACGTCTTAGCCGGCGAACGAATCGGGAAATTGCTGGTGGAGTTATCTTTTCCGGCGATGATCGGAATGGTCGTGCAGTCGCTGTATAATGTCGTGGATTCGATCTTTGTCGGGCGTGGCGTCGGAATGCTGGGAATCGCGGGAATAGCCATCGTTTTCCCCCTCCAGATGGTTATGAGCGCGGTCGCGCAAATGCTGGGAATCGGCGGTGCGTCGCTCATTTCGCGGAGTCTCGGCGCAGGAAACCTGCCGCGAGCCAACCGGGCTTTTGGAAATCTCCTGACCGGAGTTATCGTGATCGGCGTGATTTTCGCGACGCTGGGCAATGTTTTTATCGACGAACTCCTGAAATTATTCGGAGCGACAGATTCGATCCTGCCATATGCCAAAGATTACGCAAGCATTATTCTTTTCGGATCGTTGCTTTTTTCTTTTGCGATGGCAACGAACGGAAGTCTCCGCGCCGAAGGCAAGGCGAAGGTCGCCATGACGACGATGCTGATTTCTGCGGGTTTGAATATGATTCTTGACCCGATTTTCATTTTCTGGTTCGGTTGGGGAATCAAGGGCGCCGCCTGGGCAACAGTTCTTTCTCAGGCCGTAACCGTCATTTATCTCGTTTATTATTTTTGGACTGGTAAGAGTATTCTGAAATTGTCCCGACGGGATTTTAATATCGACCGAAAAATCATGTGCGAAATAGTCGCCGTCGGTTCCGCTTCATTTTTCAGAATGATCTCTTCGAGTTTCATCGCCGTCGTCGTGAATCACTCTTTGAAATTTTATGGCGGCGATGTGTATATCGCTATTTTTGGGATCATCAACCGGTTAGTCGCATTTGTGATGATGCCGATGCTCGGTATTTCCATGGGCGTTCAGCCGATCGTCGGTTATAATTTCGGTGCGAAACGTTTTGATAAGGCCAGACGAGCGGTTCATCTTGGAAATAAAGCCGCGACCGGCATCTCCATTCTGGGCTTTCTGGTGCTGTTTCTGTTCCCAAAAACACTTTTTAATCTTTTTACGACCGACCAACAATTGATCAAACTCGGCATTCCCGCAATGCGCATTTTTGTGTCATCTCTTCCACTCCTGGGTTTTATTATCACCGGCGGTACGCTTTTTCAATCGATTGGAAAAGCAAAAAAGGCGCTATATCTTGCCGTATTCCGTCAAATTTGTCTCATCCCATTACTGCTGATCCTTCCACCGTTATTTAAGATGACCGGAATTTGGGCTTCGTTTCCGATCACCGACGTGATTTTCTTCTTATTAACATGGAAAATGTATCAGCATCAGATGAAAGAACTTTCGGTAATATCCAGGAAATAAAAATCTTTCGTTTATCTCACTCGTAGTTCAGTGCTTCAATCAGGTTGGATGTTGCGGTGCGAATCGCCGATCGTCAAACCGAGAACGTTGATGATCGAGTACAGTTTGTATTTTTTCCGGTTTCTGATAGCGATTTTCATGTAATTGACAAACATATCTTCTCCGCTCTTCTCCGCAGTAGAATTACTTTTGTTCAGAAATAACCGTCATAGGATGATAATTTTCCCGATGGGTTGTTCAGGACTGGATTATATTCACACGCTCCATCAGGTCTTCAGACCTGACGGCTATATCTTCTTATTTCCTTGCTGAAATTCTCCAAAACCAATATCTTTTCGCATGATTATTCGTGTTTTACAAACTTCTTTTACGGAGGGATTATGAAAACATTGATCGTATTTGCTACAGGCAATGGGGCGACGGAAAAGTGCGCAAACTTATTGGCAGAAAAAGTGACTGCCGAAAAAGAAATCGTCAACCTGAAAAAAGGCTTTCCGACGAATGTAGCGGATTACGATACGATCGTTATTGGCGGATCGATTCTCGCGGGAAAGATCCAGGGAGTCGTTCGTAAATTTTTCAATCTGAACCGCGAGACATTGATGAAAAAACGCGTTGGACTGTTCATTTGCTGTATGGCAGAAGAAGAAGCCGAGCGTGATAAATATTTCACCACTTCTTTCCCGCAGGACTTGCGCGATCATGCTTTTGCCAAAGGGTTTTTCGGAGGCGAAGTCATTTTTTCAGGCCTGAATCTGCTGTCGCGTTTTATCATGAAAAAGATTACCAAAACCGATCAGGATATTCACAAAATCAACCAAGACACAATCGCTCGTTTTGCGGAAACGATCAATAAGCCTCTCTAATTTCGGGAGTAAAATCATGAAGAAATATCATTTCATTCGACTGGCGCTTATGATTCTAAGTATTTTTATGCTCGGTCTGACCGGCTGTAAGAAAATGGACGAGTATCGCCAACGGATCAATTCGATTGAAATCGAAAACATCGACCTGTCGCAAGTCAAGGACGGTGAATATACCGGCGATTACGATGCAATCCTTGTTAAAGTAAGCGTATTAGTGAAAGTCAAAGATCATCGCATTGAAAGCATCGATCTGGTTAAACACGAGAATGGACGCGGGAAAAAAGCGGAGGTGATTCCGTCGCTCGTCGTCGAAAAACAATCGCTGAAAGTCGATACTGTTTCCGGGGCGACCGCCAGCAGTTTGGTTATTCTCGAAGCGATCGAACTGGCATTGAAAAAAGGAATGTAGCGCTTCGCGGATTCTTCAAGCAATCAGAACGGAAAACTTTCGAATGATCTCGATATAACAGGTCGTCGATACGGTACAAATTCGTCGGGCATTTCGGCTTTTCCAGTCCAGACTTTTCATCTGATCGGTGAGAATCACTCCGGAAATCGGTAAATCATCCGGCAGCTTGACTTCAAAAACATATCCTTTTTCCTGACTTGTAATTGGCATGAACAGCGCCAAACCGACTTTTAAATTGTATGCCATCGGCGAAATGACGATAGCCGGTCTTTTGCCCGCCTGTTCATGTCCGATCTGCGGTGAAAAATCTAACCAAACGACGTCACCTCTATCAGGAACATAAGCTGTCGTCATTCCAACCATTCCTTTCCGACCGATTCACCAAAGTCCACTTCTTCATGGATACTGGAATGCGTGATTTCCGATAGAAAAGAATCTAACTTATATTCCTTTTCTTCCTTAATAGGCGTGATGATTAATTTTTCACCATCCAAAGTTAAATCGACCTGGCTTCCGGCTTCCACTTTCACCTCTTTTGTGAAGGATTTCGGAAGACGTAGCGCCAGACTGTTTCCCCATTTTTGAATCACTGTAAGCATGATAACCTCCAGAAATAATCTACAATGAAGATACATTCGAATTGTCAATATGCAAAAGACTTTCTTTATCCATTCGCTATTTTGTGTATGCTGAATGTTTTAGTGAAGGCAGAGTGAAATAATTTCTTGCGGAATGTTTATCCGTAGTTATAAATTAACCGTGTGGTTAAACCGAAAGGATAAACCGAAGAGTTAAAAGGAGCAAATTATGAGTGGGAACGAAAAAAATACCGAAAAACTCATCCTCGATGCCGCCCGTAACATATTCATCGAAAAAGGCTTCGACGGTGCACGGATGCAGGAAATCGCCGACACTGCGGGTATCAATAAAGCGCTACTTCATTATTACTACCGGAGCAAAGACCAACTATTTGAAGCCGTTTTCCGCGAATCGTTTAACACATTTTCTCCACGGATCTTTGAGATCATGAGTTCGCCGATCGAACTTTCTCAAAAAATTAGACTTTTCATCGATTCTTATATCGACATCATTCTGGAAAATCCGCACATTCCGGCCTTCGTTTTACATGAATTGAACCGGAATCCCGAACGTATTAAAGATCTTATGCCGTTCACAGGGCAAACAGCCGGTGGTTTGCTATCGGCTTTGTCGCAGGAAATCAAATCTGCCGGTTACGTCGAGATTTCTGCGCAACAGTTGATGATCAATATGATCGGCCTCTGTATTTTTCCATTCGTTGGCAGACCGATTATCCAGCCTATTTTGTTTGGAAACGACGACGACCGCTTTGACGAATTCATTCAAAGCCGAAAAACAGAAGTAACCAAATTCATCCTTAACGCATTGATGAAAAAATGAAGAAACAAACATTTTTCTGCATGATCGTTTTAGTCGGCATTTTGTCGGCGCAAACGCCGGATACCCTGACGCTGGATTTTTGCCAGCAGAAGGCTCGTGAAAATTACCCGCTTTTCCGACAAACGGGACTTTTAGAGTCGGCTTCCAAACTAAAAATTCGCAACCTGACTTCCAACTGGTATCCGCAATTTTCGTTCACGGGTCAGACCTCTTATCAGTCGGACGTTACGTCGATCGACATTCCGATCCCAAATGTCACGATCCCGGAAATCGAGAAGGATGCTTACAAGTTGACGTTGGACATCTCGAACACGCTTTATGACGGCGGCGCGACACGTAAGCAAAAGCGGTTGGAACAAGCGACTCTCAATGTCGATCGCCAAAACATCGAAGTCAGCCTTTACCAACTGAAAGAGCATGTGAATCAGGTTTATATGACCGCGCTTCTTTTACAGGAGAACGAAAAACTCCTGCGGCTTGTTTGCGATGAAGTAAAATCCCGGTTGGCGAGTGTTGAATCCGGTGTTCGAAATGGCGTTTTGTTGCCGATGAATGCCGACGCTTTGCGCGCCGAAATTGCCAAACTCGAGCAACAGGTACTTGAATTATCGCTTGGCAGGGAATCTACCTTTGCCGTTCTTTCCGAATATATCAATCTTCTTTTGTCAGCGACCACTCCAATCGCGATCCCGGAAATTGAAGTCCAAACAACCGTCTCACCGGAAGCCAGACCTGAAATCCTGCTCTTCGACTTGCAAAAAGAAAAAATCGACATTAGTAAATCCCTGCTGACCGTCCGCCGGATGCCGAAACTTTCCGCTTTCGCGCAGGTCGGTTACGGTCGCCCCGGATTGAATATGCTGTTGAATGAATTCGACGATTTCTGGATGGTCGGAATGCGGCTCAGCTGGTCGCCGTGGAATTGGAATCAGACGAAAAACGATCAGCGCTGGTTCGATATTCAAAAAAATATCGTGCTTTCACAAAAGGAAACGCTGGAGAAAAATCTGCGCATCCTGCTTCAAAATGACCGCATGGAAATTAAAAAATATGAAGCGCTGATCGCCAAAGACGACGAGATCATCGCTCTTCGGACAAATGTTAAGCGATCCGCCGCATCTCAATTGGAAAACGGCGTCATCACGGCGACCGACTATCTCGCCGAACTCAACGCCGAAACGCAGGCAAAACTGAGTCAGCAACTGCACCGGATCCGGTTGGCAAGCGCGAAAATTAATTATCAATACGACTCTGGAAAAATGGAATGACCTATGAAAAAGATTTACAATCAACGCAAACAAATTGCACCGACAATTCTCGCAGGATTTATTTTGCTGACGATTGCCGGTTGTTCAAAGAACGACCGCATTTCCGATGCCTATGGCAATTTTGAAGCAGTGGAGATCACCGTTTCCGCCGAAGCCAATGGAAAAATTCTGCAATTCGACGCGGAAGAAGGCCAAACGCTGGAAACCGGCGCCGTTGTCGGGATGATCGATTCGAGCGATCTGGAAATCCGCAAGGCGCAACTTCTCGCCCAGCGTGATGCGGGCGAAAGTAAAATTTCGACAATTCAATCGCAAATCGACGTTCAACTGCAACAGCAGGAAAACCTTTCGATCGAGAAAACGCGCATCGAAAACCTGTTGAAAGACAACGCCGCCGCGCCGAAGCAGATGGACGACATCGTCGCAAATCTTCGCCTGATCGCCAAACAAATCAAATCCACGAAAACGCAGGTCAATTCCGCCCAAAAAGAGATCGCCGTAATCGACAGGCAGATCGATCAGGTCGATGAAAATATCCAAAAGTGCCGAATCGTGAATCCGATTTGCGGAACGGTTCTGAACCGTTTTGCCGAAGCCGGCGAAATCACGGCTTACGGGAAACCATTGTATAATATTGCCGATCTATCAACGATGGACTTACGTGTCTATGTCAGCGGTGCGCAACTTTCTCACATCGCCGTCGGTCAGAAGGTCGAAGTCATGATCGATAAAGATAAAAAGACCAACCAAAATCTGACCGGGACAATTGGCTGGATTTCACCGACCGCCGAGTTTACGCCAAAAACGATTCAGACGAAGGAAGAGCGTGTCAATCTTGTTTATGCCGTCAAGGTGAAAGTGAAAAATGATGGTTCGCTGAAAATCGGTATGCCCGGCGAAATGATCTTTTTATCAAACATCAAATAAGCGAAAATCTACAATGATTTCTATTTTAGCGGAGCAGATCGGCAAATCCTACCAGCATATTCACGCGCTGGAAAATGTTTCGTTTCAGGTTGGAAAAGGCGAACTGTTCGGATTCATCGGCCCGGACGGTTCGGGCAAAACGACGCTTTTTCGGATTCTCACGACGCTCATCGTGCCGGATTCCGGTGCCGTGACGGTTGAAAATCTCGATGTCGTAAAAGAGTACAAAAAATTACGGACGATGCTCGGTTACATGCCGGGAAGATTTTCGCTTTACCCGGATTTGACCGTTGAAGAAAACCTTGAGTTTTACGCTTCGATCTTCGACACGACGATCCGGGAAAATTATCACCTGATACGTGATATTTACGTTCAGATCGAACCGTTTAAAAATCGGTTGGCGGGAAAACTCTCCGGCGGAATGAAACAGAAACTCGCCCTTTCCTGCGCAATGATCCACAAACCGACCGTTCTGGTTTTGGATGAACCGACGACCGGCGTCGATGCCGTTTCCCGCGTCGAGTTCTGGGAAATGCTGAAAAAACTGAAATCCGAAGGCGTGACGATCGTCGTCTCGACGCCTTATATGGAAGAGGCCGGGTTATGTGACCGCGTCGCGTTGATGCAGTTCGGAAAGATCATGAAAATCGCTCAGCCTCAGCAAATCATCGACGAGTATCGCAGAAATCTCTTTTCCGTCAAGGCGGAAAACACTTACAAATTGATCGAAGACCTGCAACGTTTTCCGGAAACGGGAAGCGCGTTTCCCTTCGGCCAAAGCGTTCACTTCACGCCGAAATCGCCGGCGTTCTTTCCGCAAATGCTGATAGATTTTCTTCTTCAAAACGGTCATCAGAATCCGGAGGTTCATTCGATCGAACCCGGCATCGAAGACTGTTTTATGGAACTGATGACCGAATCGTCCGACCGCGGAGATTTACCAAAATCATGAATAACTCCGTGCCAATCATTCGCGTCCGAAATCTGGTTAAAAAGTTTGGAGACTTCGTCGCCAACGATCATCTGACATTCAACGTTTTCAGCGGCGAGATATTCGGCTTTCTCGGAGCGAACGGCGCCGGAAAAACAACCGCCATCCGCATTTTATGCGGTTTGTCCAAGCCGACTTCCGGCGAAATTTCCGTCGCAGGCTTCAACATTTACAACCAAACCGAACAGATCAAACGGAGCATCGGTTACATGAGTCAGAAATTTTCGCTGTACGAGGACCTGACGATTGCCGAAAACATCCGTTTTTACGGCGGGATTTACGGACTGAAACGCAAAGAGATCAAAACGCAGACGGCAATTCTTTTGGAAAAACTCGGTATGAACGATTACCGGGATCAGCTCATCCGCGATCTTCCGCTCGGCTGGCGGCAAAAATTGGCCTTCTCCGTCGCCATCTTTCACAATCCGAAAATCGTCTTCCTCGACGAACCGACCAGCGGCGTCGATCCGATCACGCGGCGTCAATTCTGGAATCTCATTTACGAAGCGGCACACAATGGAATTACCGTTTTTGTCACGACGCATTACATGGATGAAGCCGAATATTGTGACCGGATTTCCATGATGGTGGACGGCCGGATCGTTGCGCTCGATTCGCCCGGTAAATTGATTCAGACTTACGATGCCGCGAACATGAACGAAGTTTTCCTGAAACTGGCGCGTTCTTCTTTACCGGAGGTAAAAGCATGAACCGGTTCCGGGGATTCGTCCGAAAGGAATTTCACCATATCTTTCGGGACAAGCAAACCCTGCTGATCCTGTTCGGCATGCCGATCGCCCAGATGTTGATCTTCGGATTTGTCATCAGTAACGAAATCCGGAACGTTGGTATCGCCGTTTTCGATCAATCGCACGACGCCATCACCCAGAAAATCACCGACAAAATCCTTTCCTCCGGCTATTTCCTGCTGGAATACGACATCCACAGCCAGAATGAAATCGGTAAAGCCTTTCGTGGCGGAAAGGTCAAGGAGGTGATCATCTTCGCGCCGGAATTCGCGCGGAATCTGGAAAAAACCGGGACGGCAAACGTTCAGATCATCGCGGACGCGAGCGACGCCAATCTGGCAAACCTGATCACTATTTACACGACGGGAATCATTCAGGATTACATCAACAAGTCCAATGTGCAGCATTCGATGCTGATGCAGATCGTTCCGGAGGTCCGGATGCTTTACAACGAACAGATGAAAGGCGTGTTTATGTTCGTTCCGGGAATCATGGCGCTGATCCTGGTGTTGATCTCCGCGCAAATGACATCGATTTCCATCGCCCGCGAAAAGGAGATGGGAACGATGGAAATCCTGCTCGTTTCACCGCTCAAACCGATCCAGATAATCATCGGAAAAGTGGTGCCGTACGTTTTGCTGTCATTTACTAACGCTGTGACAATTCTTCTGCTCGGGTTTTTTGTCTTCGGCGTGCCGGTTCACGGAAGCGTCGTGCTGTTACTGGCGGAATGTATGTTGTACATCTTGCTGGCTCTTTCGCTGGGTATTCTGATTTCCAGCATCACGAACAATCAATTAGTGGCGATGATGATGTCTGCGATGGCGTTGATGCTGCCGGTGATCCTGCTGTCCGGTTTCATTTTTCCCATCGAGAATATGCCGAAGATTTTACAATGGCTTTGTGCGCTGATGCCGCCTAAATATTTCATTACCATCATCAAGAATATCATGCTGAAAAATACCGGACTGCTGTATGTCTGGAAAGAGACGCTGATTCTCTGCGGTTTCACCGTTCTATTTATCCTGCTCAGTGTGAAAAAATTCAAAATCAGGCTGGAGTAAATGCGCACGATCCTGTTCATATTGCAAAAAGAATTTCTCCAGATTTTCCGCAACCGGATGATGTTGCCGATCATTTTCGTCCTTCCGCTCGTCCAGATGCTTATCCTCGTCAATGCCGCGACGATGGAAATGAAGAATCTGAACATTTTCGTCGTCGATCGGGATTACTCCACGACTTCCCGGCAATTGGTCGGGAAATTCGCCGCCTCGCCATTTTTCCGGATAACGGGTCAATCTACGGCGTTGTCCGACGCCGAATCCAGCATGAAACACGGCAAGACCGACATCATTTTGAATATTCCGGCTAATTTTGAAAAACGGTTAGTCAAAGAGAACCGCGCCGAGATTCAATTCCTGATCAACGCCATCAACGGCACTGTCGCGGGAATCGGTTACGGATATGCCGCTTCGATCACCAATGGTTTCAATCGGGAGATCGTCTCGGAGTGGCAAAAGATTCCGGCGGGTACGACCGGCGCGCAGAACATTCAGGTAAAATCCTCTTTCTGGTACAATCCTGAATTGAATTATAAAGTCTTCATGGTTCCGGCGGTGCTGGCGATCCTTGTCACGATCATCGGCGCGTTTTTGTCGGGCTTGAACATCGTTCGTGAGAAAGAAATCGGCACCATTGAACAGATCAACGTCACGCCGATTCGAAAATATCAGTTCGTCATCGGAAAGTTGACGCCGTTTCTCATGATTGCACTGGTGGAATTGGGATTCGGACTGACGCTCGGAAAATTATTATTCGATATACCCATCACCGGTTCGCTTTTTCTGCTTTTCGGCACAGCAGCGATTTATCTATTGGTCGTGCTCGGCCTCGGTCTCTTGGTTTCGACGATGGCGAAGACGCAACAGCAGGCGATTTTCATCAGTTATTTTTTCATGATTGTATTTATGATGATGAGCGGGCTCTTTACTTCGACGGAAAGCATGCCCGACTGGGCGCAAAGCGTGAATATCCTCAATCCCATTGCCTATTTTATGCGACTCGTCCGCATGATCTTACTGAAAGGTTCCGGCATTTCCGACATCTACCGCGATGTCATTTCGCTGGCTGTTTATGGCGTTGTCATGCTGAGTTTAGCGACTTGGCGTTACCGGAAAACCGTGTAAAGAGAATTGACCACGAAAAAAGACGAAAAAAGGGAGGAATGATTTGAAAACAGGTCATTGGGTCATTCCCCGCCGTTGGCGGGAACTTGTCCCGACCCTTCGGGAGATTCGGCCATTGGTCATTCGTCATTCAGGAATTTTGTTGGTTTGGCGCTTATTATACAGACTGTTATCTTATGAATCGTAGTTCAGACAATGTACGGGTTGACGAAGGAGGAGATCAACGGGAAATTTCCAAATCACAAAATCATTTCGTTTCTATAGAGCAGAAAGACATTTTTAAGAGTACGATTCGTACTCCATTCGATCTTCTCTTTACCTTTGCCTCTGCCTTTATCTTTATCTTCCTCCGTGTTCTCGGTGTACTCCCTTTGAATTCTCCTACTTCTTTTTCAGATGAATTTTCTGTATTTTTACAATGTATGAACGAATTAAATAAAAGATCTGTTTATGAAAAACTGGTTCTTTATTATCAATCCGGCACGGGCAATTCGTACCGAACCGCCGTCTGGATGGCTGAAGCCACCCAAAAAGCGGGTTTGCCCGTCGAACTGATCCCGATTCATCTGGCAAATCCGGTGAAGGAACTCACGGATAATGCAAAATCGCTCGTCGGATTTGTCTCGCCGACGCACGGATTTATCGCGCCGTGGAGCATGCTGAAATTCGGTCGTGTTTTTATTCCGGGATTATCTGAAATCGTTTTCGCGGCTTTGTACTTCCTGATCTACTTGTCGGCAGTCTCGGCGGCATATTTACTGTATTTCGGATTATCGCTGGTTCCACTCGGCAACACTTTATTGACATGGACGACTCTGACGCACATTTACCGTCGATACAGCGAACCGGAAACGACGCTTCACGATCTGCAGAAAAGTTCAACCCCATTTCATCGTTCGGAGGGATCATGATTCCCAAGATCAATGCCACCCATACGCGCGCCTGGTACCGTTTATCCATTCATTATATGGGCACAAAAAGGACGCCGATCCGCTATTATTTTAAAAACGATCCGGACCGGTTTCGGAAGTTTTCGATCCGATTTGAGGATATTCTCGTCGATTATTCCAAGAATCGTTACAGTGATGAGACAATCCCGGCGATGCTCCAATTGGCGGATGAAACACATTTAGTGGAAGCGATCCGGTTGATGTTCAACGGCGGAACGATCAATGAGACGGAAAATCGGCCGGTACTTCATATTGCGCTGAGAAACCGTTCCAATACGCCGATTCTTGTTAACGGTAAAGACGTGATGCCTGAAGTCAACGCCGTTCTGAAACAGATGGAGAAATTCTCGAATGCCGTACTTTCCGGCAGATGGAAAGGATTTACCGGGAAACCGATTACCGACATCGTCAACATCGGAATCGGCGGAAGCGATCTCGGTCCCGTCATGGTGACGGAAGCGCTTCGCCCGTACTGGAAACACATTCGCCCGCACTTTGTGTCGAACGTCGATGGAACGGACATCGCCGAAACGTTGAAGAAGGTCTTGCCCGAGACGACGCTTTTCATTATTTCATCGAAAACGTTCACGACGCAGGAAACAATGACGAACGCCCAAACGGCGCGTAAATGGTTTCTGGAACATGCTAAAAACGAGTCGGCGGTAGCATCTCACTTTGTCGCTGTTTCAACAAACGAAGCGGTAGTTCAGAAATTCGGCATCGCTCCCGAAAATATGTTCCGGTTCTGGGACTGGGTCGGAGGGCGTTATTCGCTCTGGTCGGCGATCGGCCTTTCTATCGCCTGCACGATCGGGTATGAGAATTTCTGTGAATTGCTCGAAGGCGCGCATGCAATGGACAAACATTTCCACGAAATGCCGGTCGAGAAAAATATTCCCGCAATACTGGGATTTCTCGGCGTTTGGTATCGGAATTTTTACAAATACGAGGCGCAGGCGTTTCTGCCCTATGACCAGTATTTGCATCGCCTGCCTGCTTATCTTCAGCAGTTGGACATGGAGAGCAATGGAAAAAATATCGATCGGAATGGCGAGCCGATAAAATATCAAACCGGGCCGTTGATTTTTGGTGAACCGGGAACGAATGGTCAGCACGCCTTTTATCAACTTCTGCATCAGGGAACGAGCATCGTCCCGTGTGATTTTCTCGCGCCTGCCATCAGCCAGAATCCGATAAACGATCATCACCGGATTCTGTTGTCCAATTTCTTTGCGCAAACCGAAGCGCTGATGAACGGTAAATCGAAAGAAGATGTTTATAAGGAATTAATAGATAGTGGCAAGAATGACGAAGAAATTCAAAAACTTCTGCCGTTTAAAGTTTTTACCGGAAACCGTCCGACGACATCCATTTTATATAAAAAAATGACGCCGAGAACTCTCGGCAGTTTGATCGCGATGTACGAACACAAAACCTTCGTTCAGGGATTTTACTGGAATATCTACAGTTTCGATCAGTGGGGCGTCGAACTTGGTAAGCAATTGGCATCTAAAATCCTGCCGGAATTGACGGGCGATTCAATAGTGACCACTCACGATTCTTCGACGAACGGATTGATTAACACCTATAAGGAATTTTGGAAGACATGATTGAAGCTTTCATTGAATGGTTCGGGAATTTTCAACCGGTTACTCAAACACTGATCGCTACGGGATTTACATGGTTGGTCACTGCGGTTGGCGCCGCACTGGTATTTTTATTCAAAAGTGTGAACCGGAAAATATTGGACGGAATGCTCGGTTTTGCCGCAGGTGTAATGTTGGCCGTCTGTGTTTGGTCGCTTCTGATCCCATCGATGCAAATTGCAAAGGAGACTTTCATGCATCCATGGCTTCCGACTGTTATCGGCTTTCTGGTGGGTGGTTTATTTCTGCGGATTGTCGATAAAATCCTGCCGCATCTTCACATTGATTTTCCAATCGATGAAGCAGAAGGTTTGAAAACAAGCTGGCAGAGAAGCGTCTTGCTGATTTTAGCGATTACCTTGCACAACATCCCTGAAGGACTTGCTGTCGGTATTGCTTTCGGGGCTCTGAGTGCGAATCTGGAAAGCGCTTCGTTGACGCACGCTTTGGCGCTGACTATTGGCATAGCACTACAAAACTTGCCTGAAGGCGCGTCGGTTTCTCTGCCACTTCGTCGGGAAGGCATGGCGTGTAAAAAATGTTTCTGGTATGGTCAACTTTCCGGATTTGTTGAACCAATAGCGGGTGTCATCGGCGCGTTGACGGTTGTGTTTATTCAACCGGTTCTTCCCTATGCGCTTTCATTTGCCGCAGGCGCCATGATGTTTGTCATTGTCGAAGAATTGATTCCGGAGAGCCAACTGAGCAAACATACCGATTTGGCCACCGTCTGGATGATGCTCGGATTCGCCGTAATGATGGTTCTGGAGGTCGGGCTTGGATAATCCAAGTGCAGCGTAATAATGAAGAGAAAATATACTGTGTGTTTATAATCACAATGGATGACACGCTTTAGCATTAAAATATTTCTTGAGACAGATATGGTAGAAGGAACAGTTATTTTAGAGATTATTAACAACAGAATGGCTATTTTTTCAAACAGGAGGTTAAAATGCGTAAGAGTCTAGTGATTTTCATGTGCTTTTTGTTGCTTTTTAGTTTCGCTCTGAGCGCGAACCGCGATGCGGTACAAAACGTGTCCAAGTTGCGAATGATGAAAACATTGACTGCGAAAAAGACCGAAGCAGCGGTTGTAAAGAGCGTCGCAACACCAGTGAGGACGTTTGTGAAAGAAAGTCGTCAGGTGAAGCAATCAATGGATACGCAATCGGCGATCTCGAATCGTCCGGCGACCATCAGACTCAATTTGAACGAGATGATGACGGCCAATAGCAAACTCGAATATGCCAAGGGAATCATCGAGGTTGCGGATACGTTATCGATGATGTACGGAGCGACGGATTCCATTGCTTATACCGCCGGAGATATGTTTTATTTCGTCGTTCCCGCACCTGACACAGTCTTTTTGGATATTTTGGTCGATGATGGAGATAAGGTGTTAACGGAAAATGATCCATCGATTACAGAATTTTCCGGTGAAGAACTAATTCTTTTGGATGGCCAGGAACCCGATATGACACCGGCTGGGGACGGAATCGTTGCATTTGTCATGTCGACAACTATGTTGGACGACATCAGTGCATTTTTCGGATTACAAGGTTTCCGCCTATTTATGGTTGCTGAACTTCGGGTTTCTCAATCTCCGGCCATAGGCATTATCGATATTCTTGCCCCCGATGAGAACACGAGCATTTCCGGGTATGTATATTTCGGACCAACTCCTCTTGCGAATGTCGTCGTATGGGCGGCGTTCTTAGGTGATAGCACTGTGCCAACCAAAGAAGATGATAAGATGATCGGTTTTCTGACAACAACTGATGTCAACGGCGCCTATACCATTGAAATCCCGGATGCCTATCGCGGATATTATTATATTGGCGCGGAAGATATTTGGGGACTCTATCCCGGTTTATTTGCAAACCAGATGCAGCAGCCCATTTATGTCAATACCGATATAACGGGAAATAACATTACTTTTGAACAGGCGACCGATCATATCTACGGAACTATCCGGGATAATTTTAACGCGCCGATTTCCGGGCTCACGATCTACGCTGAAGGATCATTTTACCCGGAAGCCGTCACCGATGTAAACGGACAATATACTCTGACGGTAGCTCCAGGATACTGGCGTCTGTATTTCAATACGGATGATCTAACCGGCAATTACATGAATATCAACGAACGCTATGTTCAAGTCGTATCGGGTGTCGCCAGTCAGGAAGATTTTATTTTATTCACAACAGACGGAACCATCGAAGGTTATGTGGTCGATGTCAATCAGACTCGCCTTACCGATATAGAAGTCGGGGCGAATATCGGGACTCGACCTGATCCAACTGGCAAACAGGATAACTATTATGCCTGGACGAAGACCGATGCTACTGGACATTATATCCTTCATGTCAGCAAAGCGTTGCAACATCCGGAGATTTCCGAGTACAATGCCACCTATAATGTTTGGTGCTGGACTCAAACTGGCGTCCCTATTCCTAATGGTCATTGGGGAATCGTGGCAGATACGACGGGACTGAATTTCATGATTCTAAGCACAAATGCGACACTCAGTGGTACTATTTTTGACCAAACAAATCATAATCCGCTGACCAATGCCGGCATTCACATTTGGGGCAACATCCCAGGAGTTACCGAACGGGTTGATCAGTGGTATTGGACCGGAGATGAAGATAACGGTTCCTATGAGTTCGATTTGGTCGGCGGAACATCCGGTATACTATATCAGATAGATGTGTACTATCCCAATTCCGGGATGCCTTCTATCACTGATAGTATATTCGTGATGGCTGGCGACAAACTCACTCGCGATTACTATATCAGTCAGCTTCAGCATAAAGGCCGTATCGAAGGGTATGTGTATCGTCAGAATGGAAGCGGTATTTACGACGCTCACGTCGAATTTACAGGCCCCAATTTCTATAGTATCAATACTGAGTCCAATGGCCATTATGTTATAGATAACGTCGATGTGGGCGAGTATACCGGCACAGCATCCGCGCAGGGTTTTACATCATGGACAATAACAAATGTATATGTCAGTGAATACTACACAGCCTGGGTCGATTTCTGGATGGGCAACGATTCTGCAAGGGTTCGTGTAAGCGGAACAATTCAAGAAAAAGCGACCGGGAATCCGATTAAAGGTGCCCTTACCGTTGTGTTCGATGAATCTTACTCAAATCCCGTTGGAATGTTGACCGACTCGCTGGGCAAATATGAATTTCACTTAAATATGGGAACCTATAACTTCCAGATGGGTGGAAACGGGTATCTTGCCGTTTTTGATACGAATGTTTGGATCGATAAAGATACAGTCATTGATTATCGACTCAATCGAGGTGTTTTCACCGACACGCTAACCGGTATAGTCACAGACAATATGGGAAATCCACTCAGCAATGTCTGGATTTACATGGAGTCGGAAACCTACATGGCATATGCATTTACCAAGTATGACGGAAGTTATAAAATTCCATTGCTATCCGGACATTACTATGCGGCATTCTCGAAAGAAAATTACAACGATGAATTCCGGTATTTCTCATGGCCGGGCAGTACGATTGACAACCCGTTAGTGATGTACGCATCCGATTACACGCTCAATCCACTTCTCGCGGAAGTCATCGACGTGCCGATGGATCAGGGAAAACAGGTGCGTCTGACGTGGAATTGTCCGGATCTGTTGAAAAATTCAGTGAAGGAATTCCAGATTTGGCGTGCGGTCACTCCATTGAACGGTACTGAAATGTCACCCGGAATGGTAACGGCATGGGATTTCGTTGCCACGGTTTCTGCTCATCCTGATTGGCAGAGTTACAATTATGTTGCGCCAACATTGTATGATAAAGTGCAGAATGTGATTTACTGGACAGGTTTCATGGTCACGGCCATTGGTTTTGATAATTGGTCATACTGGGATTCAAATGTCAAAGGCGGCTGGTCGGAAGACAATTTGGCGCCTGAAAACCCTTTGAATCTGAACGGAAAAATTGCAGACAGCAAGATTTCTTTGACCTGGGATGAAGTGACCAGCGAACCGGTCAAGTATTATACGGTCTATCGTAAAATCGATGCGGCACAATTTGCATTGCTCGGTTATTCGACAACTCCGGAATATGTAGATGCAAATGTAACGAGCAATAAGATCTATACTTATTCCGTCACCGCAACCGATTACGGTTTGAACGAGTCAAAAACGGCTGCCTCGATCAACATGACGATGACGTCGATCGGACAGACGGCGGAACTGCCGAAGTCGTTCACTCTTTCGCAGAACTATCCGAATCCGTTCAATCCGCGGACGAGCATCGACTTCGAATTACCGAAAGCCAGTGACGTTCGCCTGATGATCTTCAACCTGATGGGGCAGATTGTCAAGGAGTACAACGTCCGTGAACTGCCGATCGGTTATCATCGGTACGTCTGGGACGGTCGCGATGCTTCGGGTAATATGGTCAGCGGCGGCGTTTATATTTACACACTGACGGCCGGCGATTTCAAACAAACAAAGAAGATGATTCTGTTGAAGTAACTTTCGGCAGAACAGTCGGATATGAAAAAGGGGCGAAGAAACTTCGCCCCTTTTTTTTATCATTCGCTGCGAATTGAAATCAGAAGTCCCGGAAGAGCTTATCGACCGATCGACGTTCGGGAACATACTGGTCGGCGATTTTCCCGGCCAGCCAATCCGCCGATACGTACAGCCCGCAGTAACACCGACCGAACTCTTTAACATCCGGCTCGCGGTAAACACATGGACAAAGAATATCCATATCCCATTTGCGATCGTTAGCGGCCAAACGGCACGGACAAGCCATATAGCCGTAACGTGCTTTATTGATCAATAGAGAGTTCAGTAAGCGAAAAACATGCTTTCTGTCGGAATTAAAAAAATACCCTTTCGGTTCCTGCGCATTTTTCAGCGCCTCGAATAATTGGTCGGCAGTCATAGATTCAGGAGTTTTCTAAGAACATCCGGTTTATAACCTTGAACAATTTCGTCGCCGATCAGGATCGTTGGAAAAACGACCGACGGAACGAGTTTTCGGATTTTCCTGAGCGTCGCAGTTTTCTCGGTTTCGTCGAGCAAATCGACGTCCACGCATTCGTAGAAAACTCCGTTTTGCTTAAAAAACGCCTTGGTGTTCTGGCAGTAAATGCAGGTACTGAGTGCGTAAATTTTAACAGGTTTTCCCATGCTTAATCCTCGAAAATTACGAGTTATTAAACTTCGTTTTTAGTTGAGACCTCTTCTTTCCAGCAGAGCGTCGATCTTCGGTTCGGCGCCTCGGAAACGTTTATAAAGGACCATCGGGTCTTCAGTACCGCCTTTGGAAAGAATATTATCGCGGAAAGATTTGGCTGTCGCCTGATCGAACAATCCTTTATCTTCAAAAGCCTGAAATGCGTCGGCGTCCAGAACTTCAGCCCAAATGTAGGCGTAATAACCGGCCGAATAACCGCCTGCGAAAATGTGCCGGAAATAGTAACTCTTATAACGCGGAATGATTTCCGGGATCAATCCGATCTTTGCCATTGCCTGATCTTCAAACGTAATGGCATCGGTCTCCGATTGGGTGATCGTATGCCAGTTCATATCGAGAATCGACGCGGCGAGATACTCGAGGGAGATGAATCCCATGTTGAACTGCTCTGACTTTCTGATTTTTTCGATGAGTTCATCGGGAATCGGTTCGCCGGTCTTGTAATGTTTGGCATAGGATTTCATGACTTCCGGATGCGTCGCCCAGTTTTCCATAATTTGCGACGGAAGTTCGACAAAATCGCGTGGGACGTTTGTGCCCGAAATATTTTTGTATGAACAATTGGAAAACAAACCGTGCAACGCATGTCCGAATTCGTGGAAGAGCGTTTCGACCTCATCCAGCGTCAACAGCGACGGTTTGTCCGATGTCGGTTTTGTGAAATTGTAAACATTGACGATGATTGGCGCGATGTTTTTTCCATCTTTCCGTTTCTGTTCGCGGAAATTGTTCATCCAGGCGCCGCCACCTTTACTCGCCCGGGGAAAATAATCAACATACAGGATTCCGATGTGTGTCCCGTCGGCTTCTTTAACCTCGAAGACTTTAACATCGTCATGGTATTTGGGAATATCGGTGCGCTCGGTAAATGTGATGCCCCAGAGTTTCGTCGCAACGTCGAACGCGCCGTTTCGCACTTTTTCCAGATCGAAATACGGGCGGAGCGCTTCATCGTCGAGATCGAATTTTTCCTTACGGAGTTTCTCTGTATAATAGAACCAATCCCACGGTTTGAGTCTCAGATTTTTCGCTTCTTTGGTCAGCATTTTCTGGAGATCTTTCGCCTCGTTTTGAGCGCGTTTGAGTGCCGGCTGCCACAATTGATTGAGTAAATTGTAAACAGCCGCCGGATTCTTTGCCATGTTTTCTTCCAGTATGAAGTCGGCGTGTGTTGCATAACCCAGCAGATTCGCACGTTGCAGACGTAGAGCGGCAATTCGCGTTAATATCGCTTTATTGTCGAGATCATTGTCGTGATTTCCGCGGCTGGCATAAGCCTTGAAGATTTTTTCCCGCAGGTCGCGTCTTTCGGAATACTGGAGAAACGGCCAGATGCTGGGAGCCTGGAGCGTGAAAACCCATTTGCCTGATTTCCCGCGCTCGGTAGCGGTTTCGCTCGCCGCGGTGATGACCGACTGTGGGAGCCCGGCGAGATTGGAGGGATTTTCGATAACGAGTTCAAATGCATTGTCTTCCGCGAGTATGTTATCGCCGAATTTGAGCGACAAAACCGAGAGTTCCTCGTTGATCTTCCGGAGTTCCGCCTTCTTGGAGTCGTCGAGATTCGCGCCGCCACGGACAAATTCCTTGTAATTTTTTTCAAGCAGTTTCATCTGTTCGGGATTCAAGCCCAACTGATCTTTTTGATCGTAAACGGCTTTGACGCGTTGGAATAGTTTGGCGTTCATTAAAATGTCGTCGCTGTGTTTTGATAATAAAGGCGCAACGGTCTTGGCGATACTTTGAAGCGAGTCGTTTGTGTTTGATTCGAGTATGTTGTAAAAAACATTGCTGACGCGTGAAAGCATTTCGCCAGTTCCTTCCAGCGCTTCGATTGTGTTCGCGAAGGTCGGTTCGGCGGGATTATCCGCAACGGCGATTACTTCCAGACTATCCTGTTCGAGTCCGGCTTTAAATGCGGGCAAATAGTGTTCGTCTTTGATTTTATCGAATGCCGGAGTCCCGAACGGCGTATCGAATTCACTGAAAAACGGGTTATCGATCTTATGACTGCAAGACATAAATAGCAGAAAAATTCCGCACAGGATGCACACGGCTTTTCTCATTGGAAGGCTCCTTTGAATGTTTCGAGGTTTTTATCTTAAACAAGGTTAAAAATGTTACTAAAAACTACCCTAATAACTGTAATAAATATAACTGTCCGGATATGAAACCCGGAACAGAATTCTTCAGACGGTTTTAAAAGTCGATTTCAGGTCGATTCCTGCCTTGGATCGTCCCGGATTTTCGAAATCGCCTTTTTCGGGATTTAGCCGATAGTCCTTTCCCCATTCAGAGTAGTTTTGCATAATGGCTTTGACGGCATTTGCGATAAAGCGGACTTCGGCCTCTGTCATGGTCGGATGCATAGAAATCCGCACCCAGCCGGGTTTGTGGCTGAGGTCGCCCTTATTAATCTGGTTGGTGATTTCCTTTGATTGTTTATCGTCGATATGTAGTAAAACGTGACCGTAAGTTCCGGCGCACTGACAGCCGCCACGCGTCTGAATCCCGAAGCGATCGTTGAGCAGGCGTACGATCAGGTTGTGATGTACTGCCCGACTATAAAATGAAACGAACCCGATGCGGTTATGGTTCTGGGATTCGAGAACGGTTATTTCCGGGACTTGAGCGAGTTCCGCCAGCAGAATATCGGTCAGATGATGCTCCTGGGCCAGAAGATTTTCAATGCCCATTTCTTCTTTCAGCAAAATCGTCAGCGCGGCACGAACCGCCTGTAAAAAACCGGGTGTTCCGCCATCTTCGCGCACTTCAATATCCTGAAAAAAATGATGTTCACCCCATGGATTTGTCCACACCACGGTTCCACCACCCGGATGATCCGGAATGCGGTTGTCATAAAGTTTTTTATCGAACAGTATCACACCGGACGAACCCGGTCCGCCTAAAAACTTATGTGGCGAAAAGAAGATCGCGTCTAATTTCTGATCCGGTTTGGCTGGGTGCATATTTATTTCGACATACGGCGCCGAAGCCGAGTAATCGACAAAGCAAAGCCGCTCGAATTCATGCATGATCTCAGCCATTTCATGAATCGGCGTGATCAGACCGGTGACATTTGAACAGGCTGTGAACGAGCCGATGATCATTTTCCGGTCGCGATTCGATTCCAAAATGTTACGCAGGTGACCGAGATTGGGCAAGCCGTCTGACTTTTTACAGAGCAGAACGGTGTCGCAGCAGCACTCTTCCCACGTAGTTTGATTGGAATGATGCTCCATGTGCGTTAGAATGACAAGCGCCTTTTCATTCGGAGGAATCGTGACTTTCTCCCGAAATTTATCGGGGAGGCGCAATCCAAGCAGGCGCTGAAATTTGTTGATTACGGCTGTCATCCCAAACCCGGCAAAGAGCAGAATGTCGTCCTGTCCGGCATTGACATGTTGTTTGATGATGCGGTGCGCCTGATGATAGGCGTCGGTCATGATCGTGCCGGTCAAAGTCGTTTCGGTGTGCGTATTGGCAACATACGGTCCGATGGTATTTGCCATATAATCTTCAATCGGCTTGTAAAGTCGTCCGCTGGCCGCCCAATCCGCATATAAAATCGGCAGGCGCCCGCCCGGAAAATTGTGTTGCTGATTGTGGCCGATGACGTTGCGGCGATATTTTAAAAAGTAAGTCTCAAGATTTCGTTTGCTATTCATTATTCCATGCCAAATTCTAACGATTCGCTTCTAAATTTAAACAAATTGGTGAAGGGTTATGGTTAAAATATTTTAAGGTCATAAATGCGGAAGAAAATTACCATTTGTAAAACTACGCCGGATTTTCTACTTTCCGACGGAATGTGGAAGCATCGCTACTCAGGAAAGTTTAGAGCCGTACGACTGATCTTGATTTTTCTGGCATTTTTTCCGCTTTTCGCCGCCGAGCCGATTCCACCGGACATGCCGGAATTTTATTTTCGCTTCAAGATAGAAAGCCAGGTTGAACTCGAACGACTGACACGGATAATTTCCATCGACAATGTCAGTGACCTGACGGTATATGCTTACGCCAACCGGAAGGAATTCACGTCTTTTTCTGAACTTGGATATGCTTACGAAGTTTTGCCGCATCCCGGAAAACTTATCGAATCGAAAATGGCGAAATCCGCCGCAGAAATGTCCGCCTGGACATTCTATCCAACATATGAAACGTATCTCGAATTGATGAACCGGTTTGCGACGGATCATCCCGACTTATGTAAGATCGTTTCAGCCGGCACTTCGGTAAATGGCCGGCAAATCCTGTTCGCGAAAATCTCGGATCACGTCGATACCGAAGAAGCCGAACCGGAAGTAATGTTGACGTCTACAATGCACGGCGATGAAGTCGTGGGTTATGTTCTGATGCTCCGCTTGATCGACTATTTACTGACGAATTATCCAATCGATTCACGAATTACAGAACTACTCGACAGCACTGAAATCTGGATCAATCCGCTCGCTAATCCTGATGGGACCTACGCCGGTAGTGATTCAACAGTTTTCGGAGCGACGAGATACAATTCAAACAGCGTCGATTTGAACCGTAATTTTCCCGATCCGGCGTATGGAGATCATCCGGATGTAGAAATTTATCAACCGGAAACATCGGCAATGGTGAGTTTGGCTGAGGTGCATCATTTTGTCCTGTCGGCAAATTTTCACGGCGGCTCTGAGGTCGTGAATTATCCGTGGGAAACATGGTCGCGGCTTCACACAGACGACGCATGGTTTCAATCTATCGCTCACCAGTACGCCGACACAGCCCAGCAATTCGGCGGGAGCGGCTATTTCAATAATGAAGAATTCGACGACGGTATCACGAACGGCTATTGCTGGTATCCGGTTCATGGCGGCCGACAGGATTTTATGACCTATTTTCAGAATGGTCGTGAAGTCACGATCGAAATTTCCGATATCAAAATGCCCGCCGCTTCGATTCTGGATTATTACTGGGAGGCAAATTACCGTTCGCTCATTCATTATCTCGAAAATGCTCAATTCGGGATTCGCGGAATCGTCGCCGATCCATTTGGAACGCCGTTGAACGCAACCATAACACTGATCGGCCATGATACAGACAATTCGGAAGTCGTTACCGATCCGGATGTTGGCGATTATTACCGTCTTTGTTTGCCCGGAACTTACCGGATGAAGATCGAATCGGATGGATTTCTATCCGAGGAGATCGATTCTGTAGTTGTCACGGCGGATCGTCCAACGATTCAAAATTTCCAGATGAAAAAAGATTGCATAGCCGGTGATGTCAATCAGGATGGATCCATCGACGTGACCGATCTCCTGCACGTCGTTCGCTTTTCACTGAACCGCGCTCAGCCGGACGGACAGCAAAAATTTCCTGCCGATTGGAACGCGGACGGTCACATTGACAGACAGGATATTAGGGGAATTGTAAATGTCATTTTGAATTCGTCGAAATGATTGATATTTTATGCACGATGAAAATTTTAGATAAAAACATCAGAATAAATAGAATGCCGTGGTTATTGCTGGCAATTCTTTTCCTTGGCGGATGCGCCGCGCACCCGACGATCAGTCCGATCCCGTTAAAGAAAGGCGAAGTCTATACCGGCGTTACGCTTTCGATGGAAAACGTCTTACCAATGTTTGTCTATCGAAAAGGTTTGTCGGAAAAAAGTGACTTTGGCGTCCGCGTCGGGATTCCGCTCTACGGCACCGGCATTGATTATTCACGCGTCGTCTATTCCCGGAAAAACGCGTACGATATTCTGAATTTTGCCTTTTCAATCACACCGAATTCCAGTTTCGACATGACTTATTACACCGTGAAAAGGCTTCCCGCCAAACCGCAGAATTCTTATTACACCGGCTTTCGGGCGATGATCATTCCTCACGGGATCAACGATCAACGATCCGTTCGCGTTGGCTTTCTGATGGGATTGAATTTCTCCCGAAAAGTCGGCATCGAAATCGGCTATTGCCACGATCTTGACCGGGGACAACCGATCGAATACCTCTTCAGTCCGAAAGTGCACAACGATCCGAAATATCCGGCGGTAACCGAATATGGTTTTCCGACGGAGAATTCGCGGCTCGTTGGACTTTCCTTCCAACTTTCTTTCAGCACCAAAGTCTTCCAAAAGAAAAGCAAAACAAAGTAATTGGATTTCCATCACACTACTTAACTGGGTCGCAGAGTAAATTGGGCCTAGATATTTACCAGATGAAACGTGTCTTTTTAAATATTACCACCATCCTGCTCCTTGCCGCAATATCGGAAACAGCGACCGCCGATGTCCGTCTGGCCGAAACGATACAGACGCTGGCGCTTTCCCGGATTTCAATCTCTCGTCCGAAAACAGACGAGCTGACGATTACACTCCACCTCGGCGACCTGGCCAAAGAAGTCGTTCATGATTCGACGGGTGATTTTTTAAAATTGGTGATGAAGGATGAAAGTTACACGCAGGAAACCGGCAAGGCGCGTTTACCAGTTGTCCGGCGGATCGTTTATGTCCCTGAAGGTTCGGAAATCTCCGTTCGGCTGATTCATTCGACGGTCGAAACAGTCGATTTAAAAGATGTCGCCGGAAGTTTGCCAATTAGCCCGGCACAACCGCCGATCCCAAAATCGTCCGCAAATCCGAATCGCGCATTCATCGTGAACCACGAGTTTTACGAAAAAGACGCGATCTATCCTGAAAATCCGGTTCACGTCGTCGGAGAATTTCAATTACGGAACCATCGCGGCGTCATTGTTGAAATTTGTCCGGTGAGATACAATCCGAAGCAAGGCATTATCAGCGTTTCGGCAGACATGGAAATCGGAATTGAATATACTCCGACCGCGAAAAAATCATCATCAGTCACCGGCATTCCGGAATTCGATAAAATCGCACAGGAAATGTTTCTCAATCCACCGGAAAAAGCATCGATCTCTTCGGATTTATCCCTGAATTTTCTATTCATCGTCGGTGACAAATTCGTCTCGCATCCGGATTTGTTGCGATATATCGAGTGGAAAAAGCAGAAAGGTTTTCACGTTACAGTTAAATCGGCAACCGAGTTGGGCGGAACAGCGGTTTCTATCCGAAATTACATTTTATCCGCTTACCAAAACGAGGAACCACCAGCGTATGTTTTGCTTGTGGGTGACGTTGGGGATATTCCGGCGTGGACCGGTGACCAAAGCATTTCCGAAACGGATGTGGACTATACACAATTGACGGAAGACGATTACGTTTCGGATATTTTATTGGGACGTTTTTCCGCTCAAACCGCTACCGAACTAACTGCGATCATCGACAAATCGCTAACTTACGAATTAGCACAGTTTCAGACGATGAATTGGCTCGATAAAGCAACATTCATTTCGTCCGACGATCCGGATTATTATACGATTTCCGATAGTACGCACGAATTTGTCATTGATAGTTTTATGACTCCGAATGCGATCACTTCGACGCACATCCATGGATTTTCCGGCGGAACGACCGGCAATATTATTTCTGCAATCAACTCCGGAACGTCAATTTGCAACTATTCCGGTCACGGTTCGGCAACGGCATGGGGTGGCCCGACGTTCACGATTTCCAACATCAATTCTCTGACAAATTCAGGAATGACGCCTTTTATTGTCAGCAATGCCTGTCTGACCGGTTCGTTCGGCACGACGACCTGTTTCGGCGAGAGTTGGATTCGGGCGGCAAATAAAGGCGGTTTCGCATTCCTTGGTGCATCCAATTCGAGTTACTGGTATGAAGACGACTGGATGGAACGCCAAATGTACGATGCCTATTTTAACCAAAAATTGTATAGTATTGGCGCGATGAAACTGGTCGGCCTGATGAACGTCGTGAAAAACTCTCCGGATTATGCCGAATATTACTTTGATATCTACAACATTCTCGGCGATCCGTCCATCGTTCCATGGTTTGGGCAGCCACGCGTCGCCGATGTCGTTCATGAACCGGTTTTTTATCTTGGCAATGAAACTTTCGATGTTCAGGTCAACGTCAGCGGAACCGGCGAACCGGATGTGCTCGTTGCATTGTTTAACAACGAAACGTTGATCGGTTCCCGTCATACGGATTTAACGGGAACAGCAACGATTCCGATCGATATTCAGCCGGATTCGACCGGAGATATTTGGGTAACGATCACCGGCGTCGATTTGAAGACCATCGTCGATACAATCGAAATCAAATTACCGTCGATCGTCACTATCGAACCAGACACGGTCGTCATTTCACAAACGACCGAAATCCGGGTGCGTATAACCGATTCGGCAACGTTGAAACCGGCTCCAAATGTCGAAATCTCTCTGACAAACTGGGAATTCGATTCCGATTCCATTTTTACCCAAACAGATACGAGCGGACTCGCTGTTTTTATAGTGACGCCTCATTTCGGGGAAAATATCCAAATAACCGGCAGGCGCAATATCGATCAACGCATCCTTTTTACTGATTCGTTGATTGTGACCGGCGGAAGCGTTTTTCAGCAACCGGACATTTCCGCAAGCGTCGATTCCATCGGCCTGTTCGGATCGCTGACCACGGATTATCAAGGAAACATTTCGGCATCGTGCGACGAATCCGGTATCGAATTATTCATCAAAGGATGTGGCATCGATACATCCGTCGCTGCGAAATCCATTTCAGTGACGCCGCGAACGATCGGCGAATTGCGTGTCGCCATCACGAAATCCGGATATGACATTTATGAAGAGACCATTCTCGTTCATAAAGTAACCGCTCAGCTTTCAGGCGTCGTGCAGGATTCCTCTGGAAACGGATTACAGGACACTCGCGTCACCGGTTTTCTTCTGCCGGATTCCGTCAATGCCGTTTTCGATGTGACGACCGAACAATCGGGAACGTTTTCAATTTCATCGGAACTGAGCGTCGGCAACTATCTGATCAGCGCCGAACTGTTTGGGTACAAACTTTTTTCAAAACAAATATTCTTAAAATGCGACGAGAATCTCACAACGATCGTCATGCAGGCGGACTCCGGCGGCTGGCTGTCGGGAAAAATTACCGAAACCGGAACGAATCTTTCGCTTGACGCGAAGGTCGGAATCGACCGGCAATCCGCCGATGAATGGATCGGTTATTTGTCAATTGTTTCCGACGATTCGACGGACGGGAATTATCGCGTTCATCTACCATACGGCGATTACCGGCTCGCTTTTTCGTCACCGAGACACATTTCCAGACTAATCTTCCTGACCGTTTGCAAGCCGGAATTAACATTCAACATTTCGTTGGATTCAACACGAGCCGATATTTTGATCGTGGATGATGACACCGGCAAGCGAACACCAGATGAACAGAAGATCCTTTCCGGAGAATTTTACGACGTGAAATCGGATGTTGTCATCGCCGAAAAAAGTCAATCCGCGAGCGAATTTTCGCGCATCCTGATGGAACTCGGATATTGGGTTGTTTGTGAAAAATCGGCATCGTCCGAAACATCCGCCTGGGCGAGTTACGATCTGGTCGTCTGGACTTCAGGCAGTAATACGATACCGGTCAGTGCGGATCGATACCGGATAGCTCTTGAAAACTACAGTGCCGGCGGCGGGAAATTGCTCATCGAAGGTGGCGAAATCGCCTGGAAAGCTTCAACTGCCGACATATTTAAAAATTTTCGATTGAATGTTTTACATATCGACAAATGGTCCAAAGATAACGCCGGCCATCTCTCGCTCATGCTCCCAGCTCATCCCGTTTCCACGATGCCGAACTCGCTTCCCAATGTCTATAATGTTGAATATACGTCGTTCGGTGATCAGGACGGCTGTCGAGTGCTTTCGGAAGCACAGGCGATTTACTGCGGTTCCGGAATGGCCGATTACGCCGGAATCATTGCTTATGACAATAACGAGATTCCGATTGGCGGTCAGAGCCTGTTCATGAGCGTGGCGTTCGATCATATAGGGGATTCACTCGGCCGGAAAGCGTTGCTGGAAAATGTCGTTTCGTGGTTGATCTCGCCGGAAACTTTGACGAAAGGCGACGTGAATCTTGACGGAAAATTCGATGTGCTCGATGTCGTTCGGACGGTCAATTTCATTCTGAACATCGGAAACTCGCCGAAATCCTACGAAAGCATCTGCGCGGACGTCAACGCAGACAGTTCGATCGATGTGCTGGATGTCGTTCGCATCATTCGGCTTGCACTCGGACTGGAATCGCTGGCTAAACCAAACCGGATACAAGCGACGCAAGTCGAAATGATCCTCCGCGGTAATGATTTGTGGATCCAAAGCAACGGAGATGTCTCGGGAATTCAGATTAAATTGAAAGAACCGATGTGCGGCGCAATTGAACTTTCACCGGCAATGCGGGAAAGCGGTTCGCTCGTCTTCCGAACAAATGCCGAAACGGTTCTGCTTTATGATACACAGGGACCAATACTATCGGCAGGTGAAACGCGACTTTGTACGCTTACGGAAAATTGTACGATTCAATCGGTTATTGTCTCCGATCTGCTTGGCAATCCGATTCAAACCGCCATTCGGCGACTTCCGGCGCAATTTTCAGTATCACGAAATTATCCCAATCCGTTCAATTCGCAGACGACGATCCGATACGATCTGCCAATCGATGCGTCGGTGGAAATGACGATTTATGACATTCGCGGACACAAAATCCGGACACTGGAAAATGGTTTTAAACCGGCGGGATATTATCAGACAGTTTGGAACGGAAAAGACAATACCGGGCGCGAAGTCGCTTCTGGTATCTATTTTTTCCAGATAATCTCGGAAACGCACCGGAAAACAATGAAACTGATGTTAGTGAAATAATCGATCCGAATCGGAACCACCACTGAAATTTCCGTATATAAAATTCTTTAGTCGTATCGATGCCGGTTTGTTATATTAGTCTCCGTTTTTTTATAGATTTCGTTAGAAAGTACATCTGAAAATATTTTGTTAAGTTTTATCGCCAAATATAAAGTTACAATTTTACTGATCGCGCTGACGTTTGTAAGATATTGTGAAAATCCGATGGACGATCTTGCAATTCCCGACAAGATTAAAATCGCTTGTATTTCGGAAAATGTCGTCAAGTTGACCTGGCACGATAACTCCGCCAAAGAAACCGGTTTCATCATCGATAAGAAAACCGGCGAATCGGAGTGGCAAGAAGCATATGGGCAGACCGACGCGGATGCAACCTCTTTCAGCGACTATATTCCGACGGATTCCGACACGATATTTGCCTATCGCATCCGCGCAATGGCGGTTGGCGATACGACGGAATGTTCGGAAACTGTGGCGTGGATTTCAGAATATTGTTCGCCGGGCGACTTGCTGATCAGACAGATCGGAAAAACGACCGTTCGTATGACATGGACGGACAATTCTATCGGAGAAGATAAATTTCTGATTGAGCGGAAGACCAGCACCGGAAAATGGGCGCAGTTGGCAAAAATGGAATCGAACTCGACTGAATATATCGATGCGACTGCTTCATCGACCGACGTCTCCGACACGTTGAGTTACCGGGTTTCTGCCACGTCGGGGATATCGAGTTCGCCGGTCAGCGGAACAGTAAAATACTTGCCGGGAGATATCAACCTTTCGGATTTGTATTTCGGTACCGACCAAACTTTCGATCTCATCACCTGGAACATTTACAATTTTCCGCGAAACGGTACGGCAACAATCGATTCAGCCGTGGAAGCCATTCGACATTTGAACGCGGATGTCATTGCGCTTCAGGAAATTTCCGAAAATTCGGGTTTCCAGGAATTGGATGCAAGACTCACCGATTGGAACGGTTATCGTGCCGACGGATGGGGCGGAACGCTCGCCTTTTTATATCGTTCCGAAAACATGACGATCGACTCGGTTTACGAAATTTATATCGACAACAACCGTGAATTCCCCAGACCGCCGCTCGTTCTCGATCTCGAGTGGAATGGTAACCGTGTTATCGTCATCGACAATCATTACAAAGCTTATGGAGACGGAGTCATTGGACCCGATCCGTACGACGAAGAGCGCCGACGTCTCGATGCAAGCATTCTGCTGGAAACCTACATCAACACATATTTTCCCGGTGAAAATGTCATCGTTGTCGGCGATTTCAACGACGAGATCACCGATGCCGCGGCGGCAAATGTTTTCCAGAATTTCATCGACAATTCGATGGCTTACCGGTTCGCCGATATGTCGATCGCCAAAGGTTCAAGCAGCAACTGGTCATATCCAACCTGGCCCAGTCATCTCGATCACATTTTAGTCACGAACGAATTGTTCGACGAACTGGCAAGAACCGGTACCGAAGTAAAGACGATCCACGTCGATGAATATTTCAGCAACGGATGGAACGAATACGCGGTTACACTGACCGACCACCGCCCGGTGGGAATTAAAGTCCAGTTCTGAGTCCTTCCGCCTCTTGATTTTTTTTAAAATCCCTTTATATTGTAAGTAGGAAATATTTTAAATCAGGAGCTCGGCCATGAAGAACTTACTGAACAATTTTCTCAGGATTCTGGGGATCGAAATGGATGATCTGAAGGAAGACATCGAGTTCATGATCGGGGAAAACAAGCGACGGAGCGAAGGCGGAAAAATCACCAATTATGTTTTTATGGAAAACATGGCGCTATTTCATAACGAACTTCACGCCATCGGCGCTTTCCAAAAGATCCTCGACCAAACCGACACCGATAAATTTACGACCATCGAAAGTTTCATCGACGACGTAAAGAAAAAATTCAGGGAAACCGCGCGAACACACGGTTATGCCGAAGCGGGAATAATCTGCATCGAGCGAAAGATCGGCAAAGTCATGAAATACGTCATGGGAAAGATCGGATAATTTGAGATCGTTTTAGCCGCGATCCGAATTCTTTTCCAACTCGGCAATCTCTTCATCCGACATTTTTTCCATCGTCCAGCCGGTGTATCCGTAGATCACCGAAACGATCGGATTGATCAGATTCAGGAAAGCATACGGCGCATAAGCGAACGGATAAACGCCAAGCGTCGTGAACATGAACGCTCCGCATGTATTCCACGGAACTAGCGGCGATGAAAGCGTTCCCGCGTCCTCGAGAATCCGCGATAAGTTCTTCGGCTTCAAATGTCTTTCCTGAAACAGCGGTTTGAACATACGTCCCGGAATGACGATGGAAAGATATTGATCGCCGGCGATAAAATTGGTACCGATGCAGGATAGAATCGTTGCCAGCACGAGCGAGCCGGTGCTTTTGGCAAATCGAATGATCTTCTGGGCAATGACGACCAGCATTCCGGTCGTTTCCAGAACTCCCGCGAAAGTCAGGGCGCAGAGAATCAGCGATACCGTCCACATCATCGAATCCATTCCGCCGCGCGTCAGTAATGTATCGACCGAAGCAACGCCGGTCTGTGAAACGAATCCGTAGTGCGCGGCTTTGATGATTTCAGTCATCGATGAGCCTTGAAATCCGGCGGCAAACAGCGCGCCGAGAATCGTTCCGCCCATCAATCCCGGAATGGCCGGCACTTTCAAAACGACCATCGTGATGACCAGTAGCGGCGGCAAGAAGAGCCAGACGGAAATATTGAATTTTTGCGCGATACCGGATAATATCGCATTGATCGAACTGAGTTCGAGATCGTTGCCGGAATATCTCGCTCCGATAATCCCATAGAGAATGAGTGCGATGATCAGACTCGGTGTCGTCGTATAAAACATATGTCGGACGTGATCGAAAAGCGTCGCGCCGGCCATGGCGGGAGCCAGGTTTGTCGTGTCCGACAGCGGCGACATTTTATCACCAAAATAGGAACCGGAGATGATCGCTCCCGCAACGATCGGAAGCGGAATGCCGAAACCCTGTCCAACGCCGATCAATGCGATTCCGACAGTACCTGCCGTTGTCCACGAACTGCCGGTCGCCGTCGAAACAACCGCACAGATCAATGTCGTGGCGACCAGAAAAATGCTCGGCGTGAGAATCTTCAGACCGTAATAGATCATGGTCGGCACGATCCCGGCGAGAATCCAAACACCGATGATCATTCCGATAATCATCAGGATTAAAATCGCCGACATGGACATGCTGATCGTTTTTACGATGCCCTCTTCGATTTCTTTCCATTTGAAACCGGAAAGGACACCGATGACGGCGGAAAGAATCGCCGCGGAAAGGATTGGCAAATGCGGATCGCCGTTCCAGATCTTTAACGTTACGATAAGCGCAACGGCGAGATAGATGATCGGAGTGATGGCTTTCCAGAAAGAGATCGTCGGTTTGGCTTCGTTCATAATCGAATTCATCCTGCTGAATTATCGCTGATTAAAAAATCCCGAGAGAATCACACGGCGGTAATATTATTCAATTTTCTGGTAAAGCGTAAGAGAAAAGCTTGGATTAAGCGAACCGGACGTTTTAGATTTCGGGCGATGATTGAAGTGAAACTGTTAGATCAATATGTGCTCCGGAAATTTTTCCTGCTTTTCATTTTGTCTTTGCTGGCGTTTTTAGCAATTTTCAATATCGTTGACCTCATTGAAAAGATGGATAAATTTCTGAAAGCCCAAATGCCCGGGCGGCTCATCGCAACATTTTATCTCTATCAACTACCGTATTATGTCGATATTGCCATTCCGATGGCGCTGTTGCTCGCGTCGGTTTTCACGATTGGAACGCTATCCAAACACAACGAACTGGCGGCGATGAAATCTTCCGGTATCAGTTTGTATCGGCTTTCGGTTCCGTTACTTTTCCTCGGGATATTGTTCAGTGTCGGATCCTTTTTCTTTCAGGATATTGTCGTCATACCCGCTTCCCGCGTTCGCACGGAGATCGAGCAAAACAACCTGAAGCGTAGCCGTAATTATACCAAAACGATCTTCACCAATATTATGCATCAGGATTCACCGAACTGCAACATCGTGATCTCCGTTTTTAATGTCAGAGACAATACCGCTTCATCGGTGACGATTCAGGACATTGAAAATCAAATCCTCAAGCGCCGGATCGACGTTCGGAAAATGGTCTGGATTCCGGAAGAGAACAAGTGGCGGTTGTCGGATTTCAAGATTCGCTCGTTCGATGAAGAGGGCAACGAATTGGTGTCAACGGTCTTTGCCGACTCATTGATGGAATTTCATCTCAGACCGGACGACATCGTCAAGGCAAATATCAATCCGGAAACGATGCGCTATTCCGAACTGACCTATTTCATCCAGCGGTTGCGCGAAAGCGGTAATGATCCGCGAAAATGGGAAGTGAATCGCCATTTCAAGTTAGCCTTTCCGTTCACCAACCTGATCGTCATTTTGTTCGGATTGCCGTTGGCGGCGATGAAGCAACAAAAAGGCATCAGTTTCGGCGCGGGAATGAGCCTGTTGGTCATTTTCGTTTACTATGGATTCGTAAAATTCGGACAGGTGCTGGGTTACAAAGGCATTCTGGCGCCCATGCTGTCCGTCTGGCTTGGCAACATCGTCTTTCTTTGTATCGGCGGATACTTGCTCTACAAAATAAAACAATAGTCAAAGAGTTATGGGTTTCGTAGCCGGGAAAGAAAGAGATGCCCACGAAAAACACGAAAGAAGACGAAAAAGAAATAGACATAATTGCCACGCGCTTTAGCGCGTGGATATGGTGAATCGGAAAATGACCGGGCTTTAGCCCAACATTGACGGACTAAAGTCCGGAGTTATTATTGCGTGAATTGAATCCACGACTTAAAAGTTGTGGCAATAAACAATGGTATTTGCATTACAATTTTCTTAACCATGAATGAATACAGAAAAGAAAGAGATGACCACGAAAAAAGACGAAAGAAGACGAAAGAAAAAATGGACATACGTATCAGATTTTGTTTTTATCGTAATGTCACTATTGCCACGCGCTTTAGCGCGTGGAAAAGGATAGACTCTTAAAATGGGCTTTAGCCCAACATTGACGGACTAAAGTCCGGAGTTATTATCACGAATTGAATCCACGACTTAAAAGTCGTGGCAATGGTATGTACTTCAGGCGTCTCAATGCAGAGCATAGAGACGTGATGGGTAAAAATCTGGTTGACAAATAAAAGAAAATGCGCTAATATTCGACAAATGGCAAATCTCCATCCAATAGATTTAAAATCTGGCTTAAACGGGAGGCTGAAAATGCGTAAGGTTTTGTTGGGAATTTTGATTCTTTCGCTTTCAATATCCTTTTTCCTTTTTGTCAATTGCGAAAAGGACGTAACTAAACCACCCGAAGAACCCGAAGTCAAGTTAGTATCACCAATTAAAAATGAAGTTTTGATTGATTCGGTCTCGGTAGAAATCACCGCCACTGATGATAAGGGAATCACTCAGGTCGAGTTTATCGTTGATAATGAAGTCGCCAAAACATGGATCATGCCTCCCTATATTTACACGTGGAATGTGACTGATTTAAGCGACAGCAGTGATCATCTGGTTTATGCCAGAGCCTATGACGCCGACGATAATGTGACTACGACACCGGTCGTTAAAGTCTCAGTAAGGTTGCTATTTGCACCAACAAAGTTATCGGCGCAAACAATAAGCGATACTAAAATATTTCTGACCTGGCAAGATAACAGTAAAATTGAGGATGGTTTCCGGATCGAGCGCAAAGAAGAAGGCGGCAGTTACGTCCAGATAGCCGAAGTCGGCGCTAATGTAACCGGTTTTGATGATGCCGGTTTGACCTACGGGACTAACTATTTCTATCGCATACGAGCCTATACTTCACTGAATAACTCAGTCTATTCTAACGAGAAATCTGTAACAATAGTAATTTCCGCTCCCAGCGATTTAGATGCGATTGCTCTTGATGATCAAAGTGTTCACCTGACATGGACGGATAATTGCACTTTTGAAACAGGATTTTCGATTGAGCGCTCCACAGAAGGCGTAGGGTTTCCTTCATTTACAGATGTAGGCGCGAATGTGACCAGTTTTAATGATTCCGGGTTGACTTACGGGAATGACTATTACTATCAAGTACGTGCCTATACATCGCTGAATAATTCTGCCTGTTCAGACATGAAATCAGCTACGACAATTTTCCCGGCACCAAGCAATCTGAATGCAACTTCGATTGACGATCAAAGTGTTCACCTGACCTGGACGGATAATTGCACTTTTGAAACAGGATTTCGGATCGAACGCAAAGAAGCGGGTGGTAGTTACGTCCAGATAGCCGAGGTCAGTGCGAATGTGACTAGTTTTGAAGATTCCGGGTTGACTTACGGGAATGACTATTATTATCAAGTACGTGCCTATACATCGCTGAATAATTCTGCGTATTCCAACGAGAAATCAACTGCAACAATTTTCCCGGCACCAAGTAATCTGAATGCAACCGCGATTGACGACCAAAGCTTGCGTCTGACCTGGACGGATAACTGCTCATTTGAAGTGGGATTTAGGATTGAGCGCAAAGAAGAAGGCGGTAATTACGTGCAAATAGCCGAAGTCGGCGCAAATGTAACGACTTATGACAATTCCGGGTTGACTTACGGTGAGACTTACACTTATCGCGTCAGGGCTTCTAAGCAGATCAATCAATCCGGTTATTCAAATGAAAATTCAGCACGAATGATTATTCCTGCTCCAACAAATCTATCAGCAACAGCCATTGATGACCAGACGATAAAACTGACTTGGACGGATAACTGCTCTTTTGAAGCGGGATATAGAATCGAATGCAGGACCAGAACCGGGAGTTTTGTCCAAATCGCTGAGTTGAGCGCCAACACAACTGAGTACGAAGAAACCGGTTTGACTTACGACGAGACTTACACCTATCGGATAAGGACATTCACTTCGATAAATCAATCGGATTATTCAAATGAAAAATCATTCACGGTTGGATGTAAGGATATAGATGGTAATGTCTATAAAACAATTAGAATCGGTAATCAATGGTGGATGGCTGAAAATCTGAAAGTAACCCATTACCGTAATAGCGATGCGATACCCAATGTAACCGACAATACAGCATGGAGTGGGTTGACTACCGGCGCTTACTGCAATTATGACAATAATGCAACAAATGCTGACACTTATGGAAGGCTCTACAACTGGTACGCAGTCAACAACAGTCGCGGTCTTGCCCCGGAGGGCTGGCATGTGGCAACGGATGCGGATTGGCAGACTTTATCGGATTATTGTGGGGGTAACAGTGTTGCAGGCGAAAAACTGAAATCCACGAGTCTTTGGTATGATAATGGTAACGGTACTGATGATTACGGATTTTCTTTATTTCCTGGTGGTAATCGCCATCCTTATAGCGGTTATGGAAATATAGCTACCAACGCTCAGTTATGGTCAAGCACAGCGGATAATAACAATTATTCATGGTGCTGGGCATTATATTACTTCAGCTCTGAAGTTCGCCGATTCTCTGTAATTGTACTCCATGGTTTTTCAGTTCGCTGTGTCAGGGATTAAAAGAAATCTGATTCATTGTAGAACAGTTTTTTGTTGATTACGAATTGACAAATCAAAGGCAAGTATCTGAAAAATACACCATAAGAATTAACCAAAGGGAGGTTTTATATGAGTAAAAGTTTTGTTGATATCGTGTCAACCGGAACACTTGAAGAAGTCCAAAAAGCAATAGAGGCAGGAGCAAATGTCAATGAGCAGGATTCCGATGAATTTACTCCTTTAATGCAGGCAGCAAAGTATAATAATGATCCCGAGGTGATTAAGGCTTTAATTGAAGCAGGATCTGATGTTGATTATGTTGATTATAGTATATCCGAAGGATTCACTCCTTTAATATGCGCTACTATTTTCAATCAAAATCCAGAAGTAATAATGGTTTTATTTAAAGCAGAATCAGAAACAATTAGGTATAGTTCAAATGGTTTGAATGAAACAATTAAATTGAGTGATATAATGTTTACAGCTGTTGCTAACAATCAAAATCCTAAAGTAGTTATTTATTTGATTAATGCTGGGGCTGATGTCAATGAATGTCTTGATAGTGGAACAACTCCTTTTATGGCTGCCGCCAGTTATAATCAAAATCCTGAAATGATTACGGCTTTAATCAAGGCTGGAGCAAATGTTGATGATCGTGATATAGAGGGGAAGACTCCTTTAATGCACGCTGCTTGCAACAATGAAAATCCTGAGGTGATAACTGTTCTTTTAAAATCCGGCGCTGATGGAAAATTAAAAGACAATAAAGGGAAGACCGCTTTCGATTATGCTAAAGATAATGAAAATATCAGAGATACTGCCGCGTACTGGGAATTGAATGAGGCACGATACTAGTAACGATAAGAGAAAGAATTATATAGGATTTTCATGGAAGGAGAATGAGAATGGAAAGTACTTCCCAAAACTCAATCTCCTTTACAGGGCAGGATTTCGTGATTTCATCCGATTATTACAAAAGATTATTTCGATATCTAACACTGCGCATGAGCAGCGACGTTCAATAAACTAGTCTCGTAAGTCACTCACCCGCGTCCTGCCGCCCACCTCAATGCGTTTGTTAGCAGATCCCTTTTCGATGTATTTCGGTCAATGCTTCCGCTAACACGTCACAGAACTGGTACCCAACTTTCGGCGGTTTGCCCGTACTTGTGCTGGGTATTTTACGAATTTCACTCGGCAATTCTATATGGTACGGAATCCAGCGCCCATCGTTGATAGTTACGGCATTTTTTGCAGCCAAGCCGAGTTTGCTATGTGTACCACAAATTGAATAAGAATTAAGTCCATTGATAGCTGCAAACTTAATCCTCAGTGTTCTGGCAAGAGCTTCCGAACAATCGTTATTAGATGCACCAGATGATATCTCTATATCACTCTTGGCTTTCCCGCTCCCATGTCCATGAATTTCAACCAGCACTTTTGGATTCCAACGAGCGATCTGCATACAGTAGTCGGTTCTAAAATACTTGTTAACGTCAACATAGTAGTTGCATGCGATGATGCTACACGCATCGAGTCGCTCAGCCAGGTATTGCCCTAGAAATCCAGCATTCTCGTCAGATTCTTTATGTTCCGGACAATCTAGATGGTCTACACCGGCAGGAGCATGGTGAGGCACTCCGATAACGATATCTGTGCATCTTCGCGTCTCGATAATAAGCAGTGAGGTATGCGTTGCTTCAAGCATCAATTCGGTACTCATTTATTGTCCTCCTTATTGAATATTGCTAACGTCACTCCTCAGGCGCGGCCTTTGGGACGTCGCCTGCAGGAGGTTGGTTGGGTCTCTACATATTCGACTGCCTCTATGCACTCAACTGCCGAAATCATGGCTACGCCCTGTTCTGTGAAAGCATATGGGGATCTTCTCAATCCCGTCTTGTCGGCATTGGACATCACAATCTGTGATTTCCATTTATCGAATTCCATGTCCGTGAGCTGAAAGCAAAACTCTTCCGGGAATCTATCTCTGTTTCTTTTGACAGCCTGGTTTAATGCCCCGGTTTCCACCTTGTACAGAATAGATAAATCCCTGTCCAGCATTACCTGAACGTTGCGGATGGTATAAATCCTGCTCTGGATTTCTTCTTTCTTGATGATTGCATTTTCAGCCATTGAATTTCACTTCCCGCAAATTATCTATAATGATTTCATTGAGCCGCACTTCTTCTTTCATTTGATCAAATCCGGAACCCGATCGCCTATCCGAGTTTATCTTTCAGGCGGATAGCGTAGCGGCGGCTCATGACGAAGGGTTCTTTGGCGCCTTTCATGAAAACACGGTAGGAATAGTTGAACCATTCCTCGAGCCTGTCCAAAAAGTCGAGGTTGATGATCGTCGAGCGGTGAATGCGGCAGAAGTGACTTTCCGGGAGGCGATTTTCCCATTCTTTCATGGTCTTTTGCGTCAATCCTTTTTGCCCGGAGGACGTGTAAACCTCGGTGTAATCGCCTGCGGCGGTGACGTACATGATCGACTTGACGGTCAGGAAAATGTATTGCGTGTTGACGAGTAAGAATAGGTGGTCGTTATCTACGAGCGGTCGCTGGCTGTCGGTGACGGTTTCCTGTTGGAGTTCGAGGCGTTCGATGGCGCGTTTAAGTCGTTCGGGATTCACGGGTTTGAGAAGGTAATCGAGCGCGTTGATCTCGAAGGCGCGGATGGCGTATTCGTCGTAGGCGGTCACGAAGATAATTTTAGCCTGAACTTTCGTCTTTTCCAGCAGGTCGAAACCGGATTCGCCGGGCATCTGAATATCGAGAAAGATGACATCCGGATCGAGTTTTTCAATGGCAGTCGCGGCAGCGGCGACGCTGTCCGCTTCACCCACGACGTCGATGACATCGAATTCGGACAACATTTCTTTCAAATCCTGCCGTACGAGTCTTTCGTCATCGACCAGAAGCGCTTTGTAATGTTTTTTCATGTCACTGCCTCAGGAATTTTTCCAGATTTCAAATTTGACCGCAACGCAATCTGATTGCGGTTCGATCCCGAACGTATGTCGGTTCGGATAAGAGCTGACAAGCCTTTTTTTGACGTTTTCCAGGCCGGTGCCGGTGCCGATGTTTCCGGAAGCGGCATAGTCGCCCGGCTCGATCCATTTTCCCGTATTGCAGACGCTGACCGAAAGCCGGTGATCGTCGGCGCTGACGGTCACGCGAATTTTCAACGGCATCGAACTTGTGCGCATGCCGTACTTCACGGCGTTTTCAACCAAAGGATGAATGAGAAAACTGATGATCGGGTACTCTTCCGCCTTGGGCGCGATGTTGAATGTGATTTCCAGCCGGTCTTCGAAACGTATTTTTTCAATGGCATAATAATGGCGGATGGCTTCGATCTCATGGCTGAGCGGCGCCTCGGTGCAACTCTCGCTGAGAAGCGAATAACGCAGGAATTCCGACAACTCCGTGACCATCGTCTTAGCGTTTTTCTTGTTTTCGGAGATCAGTGCGCGAATAGAATTGAGCGAATTGAACAGGAAGTGCGGGTTCATCTGATAGCGAAGCATCTGAATCTGTGCTCTCTGAGCAAATGCGTTGGCTTCAACCGTCTGCAATTTCTGATCATTCCATTCGATCCAGAATTTGATGGTAAAGTAAGCACCGCTCCAACAGATAAAAGCGATGGAATCCCAGAAAACCTGAACCATGACGCCGACGAATCGTAGTTTCACGTACCATGCAAAATTCCGGTAAATGATGTAATGAAAGATCATTCTGTGCGATAAATCGTTCGCCAGCGCCAACAAAACAGAGAAACCCAGCACACCGACGATAATCGAGATAATGGATTTGGACTTGAGATCGATAAGCAGGTAAATTTTCCGCAACAGCGCCAGCAACAATGTCATGGTTACAAATCGGATGGCAAGTCTGAGAACCAGATACTCGTCCGGCTTCCACATGAAATAATTGTTCAGATAGACAAGCACGATGAAGAGTGTCATTCCCGTCAGGTGGATCGGCCAAAATGAAAATCTGTTCATTTTCATGCGGCTGAAAAGCCAGAAAGTCAAAGAGTGTTTCGTCGTTCGGAGCGTTTCAGGATTCATGCACTTTCCTTGTCATTTCCAAACGGACGCACATGCCATCCTTTTTTTCAAGAATCTCGAATCGGTGTCTGCCGGGGAACATATTTTCCAACCGTTGGCGGACGTTATTCAAACCTGAATGATTGACAGAATTGTCGGTCGTTTGTGTTTCGGAGAGATGGTTCCAGTTGCCGGTGTTGCAAACTTCGATACGGAGCGTGTCGCCCGTGACTTTCGCTGAAATGTCGACGATCAACGGCAGTGAACTCGTCGCCATTCCGGCTTTGATAGCATTTTCGACGAGCGGATGCACAAGAAAACTCAGCACGGGGAAATCTTCGGCAAGCGGATCGATATCAAACTGGATTTGCAGTTTTTCTTCATAGCGCTTTTTTTCGATGGCAAAATAGTGCCGGATGGCATCGATCTCATCGCTGAGCGGAACGCTGGCGGCATTGCCGCTGATGAGTGAATATCGCAGAAATTCCGATAATTCGGTGATCATTTCCTTTGCCTGTTTCTCGTTTTCTTCGATCAGGGCGCGGATGTTATTGAGCGTATTGAACAGGAAGTGCGGGTTGAGCTGGTAGCGGAGCATTGAGAGTTGGGCTTTTTGGGCGAGGAGTTGCGCTTGTTTAGCGGCGGTTCTCTGCTGGCGCCATTCTTCCCAGAATTTGATGCCAAAGTACAAAAAAATCCAGGCGAGGAGTAAAACTCCCCACTGAAGCGACAAATCTAAAAACCCGATCAGGTTGATTGGAACAAGCGTATCGCTTGGACGCGCCATGATGAGATTTAATCCCGCATCAAGAAAAAACCAGATCCCGTAACCGAATAAAACTGTCAGAAAGACGAAAATTGCCAGCCGCGGAAAAGAGTATGTACGGAAATTGAACCGATGATAGATTTGCCTCAACAGAAGCGAAATGGAAAAACCGCAACAAATAATCAGGAAGTCCCAAACTGCCATTCGCATGGTCAGCGGTCGGTTGTAAGATACGCTGACGATCATCAGGAGGAAGTAGCCGCTCCATCCGGCGATGTTGATCAGCCAGAAATTGGATTCCTTTCTCGTCGGGAAACGCAGTTTCATCGGCAAGCATCTCCTGTAAAAACTGTGAAGGAAAAAAAGGATGAGACGGACTCTGTTTTATGGAAAATAAATGGAAAGTGCGGCGTTTCGGTCCTCAACTTTGCTCCAAATTCACCTACATTTGAGACTCTTTTCGAAATGTTGTGAATTTTTTAACAAAATAATTCATAGTCAATTTTAGAAAACAATTTAACTCAAGTCAATATTATCCAAGTGTTCAGCGATAAGAAAACATAAATAGGTAAGCGGTCAATATAGCTGACAAGCGGTAATTGTCGATTTTTTACCTAAAAATGGCCAAAAATCTGAGATGTCAGTACTACTTGATATTCAATTACCATTTTACGGAGAAGTTTCGCCATTCGCCGAGTCTGCTCGCCGGTTGTCGATTTGTTGTTCGGATTGAATGCAGGGAATTTTATTTTCGTCACGTAAGTCAATTGACAGGTTTTATTTTCTTTAAAAACCAAACTGGAGGTTCTTATGTGGAGGAAAATTGTCTTTGTGCTTTTCGTTCTTGGAATGCTTCCGTTTTACCTGTTTGCGGGGACGACAGGGAAGATTTCGGGAATCGTTACGAATAGCCAAACCGGGGAGCCACTCATCGGTGTCAACGTCGTCATCGAAGGATCGATGCTTGGCGCTTCGACCGATATGGACGGCTATTATTTCATCTTAAACGTTCCCGTAGGTTTACATACGTTGAAAGTGACCTACATGGGATACCAGGACATTACGGAGAGAGATATTCGTGTCAGCATTGATTTGACGACTGAAGCGAATTTTCAAATGAATCAAAAGACACTCGATCTCGGTAATGAGGTTGTCGTTACGGCTGAAAGAAAAATGATCCGGAAAGATGAGACGAATACGAATGTAATCAAAACTGTTGAAGAAATAGAAAACATGCCTATTCGCGGACTCGTCAATCTGGCCGCTACGACGGCTGGTGTAATCCGGGCGGAGAATTCCGGAGCTTTAAATGTACGCGGTGGGCGCGGAAACGAGACGGCGACATATATCGACGGCGTTTTAGTAACTGACCCGGCGGGCGCGTCAATGCGGCTTTATATTCCGAATCAGGCTATTGAAGAGGTCAGCGTTCAGACTGGCGGTTTCAACGCCGAATATGGTGACGCCATGTCCGGTATTGTAGCGATCACGACCAATGCCGGAAAAGATAAATATCATGTGTCGGTCGAAGCTGTCACGGACGAGTTCTTGAGCGCTGAGAAAAAACATCTCGGAACTTATTCTTACGGTTCCAATGAATATGTCGGTTCGATCAGCGGGCCGATCATTCCTAAAAAACAGCATACTTTTTATATGAGTTTGACACGGAATTATAACGCCGATGCGACTCCTTCATGGGGATGGGCAGAAAATCATGATAAATTGACGGATTACACATATTATCAACCCATGGGCACAGGCATCGACTCTGCGGGGAACATCATCTGGGGCGATACTGTCGCGCACAAATATCACTTTAATGCCCGTCTGCCTGAAAATTTTGATTCACGGTGGTCATTTCAGGGAAAAGCGAAATTTCAGATTGGGAAAAATATCGAATTGAAAACCAGTCTGATCCAAACAAATCGCGAGTTGAGCAGTGATGTTTTGGGAAATGCGTTTACCATTCAACCGATCATGTTCTTCGACACCGACCATCGCGCGGTGACGATTAACAAGACGCGGTCGATCAATTTCACTGTTACGCATATGCTTTCATCACGGACATTTTACGATGCTAAACTGAATCTTTTCGATACACAGCAGGAATGTTACGATCCGATGTTCAAGGACGATCTGGAGAAATATGGCGACCCGGCGTACAATCCATGGCCGGACGATTCGCTCTATCTCGGCGTACCTTACACAGGAAGAATCGGAACGCCGATGGTTGATTATTTCCAACCGGGCTGTGTATATGACAGCTATATTAAAGGACGTACGACTTACTGGGGTATCGATTTTGATATGACACACCAGCAAGGGAAGTATAATACGTTCAAAGCTGGTTTCGAATACAAATATCACACGATTAGATCGTACCGGATGTACAATCCTTCTTTTTATGCCAATCCGTACTACTCATCTGAAATAGAACGGTGGAGAAATCTGGATGTCCGGGCATATGGGTATGATCTCAAGGGCAATGAAGTGGATGAAGGCGATTATCTTGAAGATGTTGTTAGGGATTCGACCAATATTCCTACAAGCGGATTCACAAATCAGGCGCCATACCATCCGATTATCATAAGTGCCTATTTACAGGATAAGATCGAGTTCAAGGATATCGTTTTAAACTTAGGACTTCGGTATGATTACGTAAATCCGAATGCCTGGATGTTCAAACAAATCGCTGCAGAATTTAACGAAGATGGATCGATCGTTGCCGGAACCGGTATGTTTGGCGGCGATGGCATCTTTGATAAGAACGATGTAAAAGATTCTGAAACTTATTACTACATTAGCCCGCGATTTGGTGTCAGTTTCCCTGTCACTGAAAATACAATTTTTCATGCGCAGTATGGTGTTTTCTATCAGGCACCGTTACTGGGGAACCTGTATCTGAGCCCGTTTTATCTGGACAGATTTGTATCAGCGGCTGGATATTTTACAAACCTGAACAATCCGAATCTTCGTCCCCCGAAAACCGTTTCATACGAAGTCGGTTTCAAACAAATGCTTGGGACGAGCGCATCGATCCAGTTAACGGCTTTCTATAAAGAGACAGAGGACAATATCCAGTTGGTTTCATATGTGACGGACATTGGTTCACTGGCATTGCCTGAAAACGGAGATTTTGGAACGATCAAAGGACTCGACTTTATCTTCAATTTAAGACGTACCAAAAACCTCTCTTTAAATTTTAACTATGAATTGCAATTTGCAGAAGGAACCGGTTCTGCCTCACTCGACAATTATAATATTGCCTGGTTGGATGGTGTGCGTGGTAATTATCCGAAGTTTACACAACCATTGGATTTCGAGCAGAGACATAGCGGTGGCCTGAATGTTGATTATCGCCTCCAGAACGATGCTCCGATTTGGGTACGCAATTCGGGTGTGAACGTATTTTTCTCATTCAATTCCGGAAATCCATATACGAGACAGAAAATTGTCAATTCTTATCCATTCAATGGCAGATATGACAATACGCGACTCTCTACGGAACCTATTAGTGCCATTGGAGCAGAAACTACACCGTGGTGTTTCCGTGTCGATATGAAATTAGACCGGAAATTCTATATTGGACAATCCAAGATCGTCGTTTATGCATGGATCACCAATTTACTTAACAGCCCGAATGTTCAGGATGTATGGTTAACGACCGGATTACCGGATCAGTGCGGATTCTTGGGAACACCGACCGGACAGGCTGCATGGAACGAACTGGATGAAACCGGTAAAGCGATGTTCAAGATGCGCGAAATGGATTATAATTATTATGGATCGCCTCGTCAAATCCGGCTCGGCGTTCAGGTGGAATTATAAGATGAGCCGGACGAAATTCTATCGAATTTTTGGAGGTACTTTTATGAAAAAACTATCATGGTTGCTGATCGTTATTCTAATGACGGGAATCATGGCTTTCGGCGCTGAATCCTTCAATAAACGAAGCCCGATTGCCAAAACGACAGCCTTGAATGATATATGGATCAATTGTAATCGTATGAACGGCATCATGCGTAATAACGGCACTTGGTTCTACGATAATATCATTGGTGACTGGGGACTTGAATGGCCGCAAGGCTCCGGCATTTCCCCAATCTTTGCTGCCGGGCAGTGGATTGGAACAACTATCAACGGAGCTCCCCGAATCGCCGGAGTGATCCACGGTAGTACTGATTATCAACCGGGAATGATCTTAAATAATACTGTCGATCCGCCGGTCGCGGGCAATTCATTGGATGCGGCTAATCGCTGGTATGAATTGCGTAGCGATGGAACAGGAGACTGGGACAACTGGCCGGTCAATCAAGGCGCGCCCGTTGATTCATTGGGAAAACCGATGCTTATCGGCGATCAGACTGTTTTCTCCGTTTATAACGATGTTGGCACTCATAGTGCATTCGTAACACCAAAGATCGGTGTGGAAATTCGGCAAATTGCATGGGCATTCGACCGGGCTGATGTTATTGGCGATATGGTTTTTATGAAATGGCAGATCGTTAATAAAAGCATATACGACTGGGATGAGACTTATCTGGTTATCTGGTCTGATCCGGATTTAGGGTACGGCCGTGATGATTTTGTGGGTTGCGATACGACACTCGGAATGGCATTTTGTTATAACGCTACCGATAATGATCAAAGTTACGGAACGGCACCGCCTGCTGTCGGTATCGACTTCTTTCAAGGGCCTTTGGTAGATTCACCCGGCGATACCGCCACTTTGCCTGATGGAAGTAGTTATCCTGATAAAAAAATACGAAAAATGACTTCGTTCATTTATTATAACAACAACGATTCACCGCAAGGAGAACCGCAAACGGCACAGGACGCATGGAATTACATGCGCGGATTCTGGAAAGACGGAACACCCATTACTGAAGGCGGCACCGGAACTGATCCAACTGCGCCAGCGACCAAATTCATGTTCTCGGGCGATCCCGAAACAAATACCGGTTGGTTGGATCAGAACGAGGCAGACCGTCGGTTTTTAATGGTAGTCGGACCTTTTCAGATTAAAAAATGGACTGATCAGAATTCAAATAATATGCCGGATTTTGGCGAAGATGGTGTTCAGGAAATCGTTGCCGGTATCCTTGTGGGACGTGGCAAGGACAACCTGAATAGCGTTACCTATTTGAAAGCTATCGATGAGATTGCGCAGATGGCCTATGATTTGAATTTCAAATTACCGCCTGCGCCGAAAACACCGGCGGTTTCAGTCAGCGAATTATCTAACGAAATCGTTTTAACTTGGAACGAACGGTCAGAATTTATGGATGATGGCGTTTCGCCTTATGAAGTCGCCGATCTCGTCGCCAATGGTTTGATAGGGCAGAAAATGGTAGTCGGTGATGAGTATGTTGATGTGACCGATGGTACATTCAACTTTACCGGATACACGGTTTACCAATTCTCAGATGCTTCTGGCGCCGATCCGGTCGAGTATGCTACTTTTGGCGTCGATCAGATTGCAGATGCGGAACCCTATACCGGACGTCGGTTTATTCGTTTAACAGAGAATAAAAATCCCGTTGTAGCGGCTGTAGGTGACCAACTGTACAATGGAAAAGAATACTATTTCGGCGTGCAGGCGACATCATATTGTCGCTTCGCAAAACCGCAGGTTTTTCCCAGTTCGATTGCAAAAGTGACCGTGACGCCTCAAAACCATCCCGGTGAAAGATACAGTTCAGCCCTGGATAGTTCTCTGGCAGTAAAAAGTGTTCCGGTTAATGCTTCGATTCCAGCCGGCGATGGTTCCTGCACGGTAACGGTTGTCGATCCGTCGAAAACGACAGGAAAATATTATCGTGTTGGATTCAATGCTGATGACACATGGAATCTGTTTGCCAGTGCAACAGATTCAAATGTGGTTACTGCACCGATCGATACAGTATTGCTTAACCAGTCGAATCAGGCCGGAGATGACGCTTATAATGTGGTTGAAGGTCTTCTCGTAAAGGTCATCGGACCGGCTGCCGGTATCAAGCAGATAGCTGAACTGAATCCTAATGATTTGACAATATATGATGCAAATCTGTGGGGCAGTCTGAATAATTATGGTCGTTCTCAACATTGGCCGGTATTTGTCCTGTCAGAAAATATCGGAACCGATTTGGCCAGAGTTGACCGGTTTAGTATCATGACTCCTAAAGATTATGACATCATTTTTACGGATACGGATAGTACGTTGGCTTGGGATTATTATACTGATTTGGTGTTGATTGACACCTTAACCGGTCAGCCGTCGTATCTTCCTTTTACAGTTTGGAGAATTGACATAGACGGAACACGTACCCGGTTGCCCGTTACGATCCTCGATAATGACGGCGATGGCAGATGGAACCGTTCTTTAACAACTGCTGACGGCATTTTTGGTCCCGCATTCGAGATGCTTTACATCTATGATAATGCTGAATACAAACCAGCCGATGTTGCAACATATGTTTCAACAAATGACGGCACATCCCAGCCGGGTTATGGCCCCTATGGTGTCGTCTATCCGGCAATCAACCGTTTTATGATCAATATGTATACCGACGTAAACGGCTATGCACAAGCGGGCGATCTTGATGCAGACGGATATTTTTATGGTCCGCCTCATGCTGGAGAATATTTACGGATCTACACCACTAAACCGAACACAATGAACGATCAGTTTGTGTTCAAGGCGCCGGACGCCAGATCGCTGGTCAAGAAAGACAAGAAGGAAGACCTTGATCTGATCAATGTTGTTCCAAATCCGTATTATGGTTATCATAGCGGCGAACTGGATATTTTCAGCCGGTGGGTACAATTCACGAATCTTCCTGAAAAATGCACGATTCGGATATTCGATCTCGCGGGCAATATCGTTCGGAAACTGGAAAAAGATGATCCGACTCTGACTTTATTGAGATGGGATCTTGAGAATGAATACGGTCTGCCTGTCGCTGGTGGCGTCTATATTTTCCATATTGATGTTCCCGGACTCGGTGAGAAAATCGGTAAGATGGCCGTGTTTACGCCAAATGAACGTTTGGATACCTATTAATTAGTTGGAATAGGGAGAAATGAAAATGAAAAAGAAATTCATGATATTCAGTTTACTCTTCCTGACCGTCATTTTTACCCAAACGGTTCAGGCAAGCGCTCCGAAAGTCGGGACTGCTGCTGGAACAGAACTCCAGATTCCGATGGGAGCCAGAAACGTCGCGTTGGGCGGATCGAATGTTTCCAGCGTATCGGGTACAGATGCGTTATACTGGAACCCGGCTGGACTTGCACTGATTCAGACCGCGCAGGCAAGTTTTACCCAAACATCCTACTTTGCCGACATGAAAGTTTCCTATCTCGCCGCGGGAGCGAAGGTTGGCAATCTCGGTGTTCTGGGCCTCAGCCTGCAGATTTTAAATATTGGTGATATTAAGGTAACGACGATTGAAGTACCGGAGGGAACTGGTGAAATTATTCAACCGAATTACCTGACTATCAGCGGTTCGTTCGCCAAGCGCTTCACTGACCGGATCAACTTTGGGACGAACTTTAAAGTCGTCTCGGAAAAGATCGGAAATATGAGCGCCACTGGAATGGCATTCGATTTTGGACTTCAGTATTTGTCACCATGGGATATTTCCTTTGGCGTCAGTATGAAAAATATCGGTAGCAAAATGAAATTCGACGGAACAGGCATTGAATTCGACGCCGATATTCCATATGTCAGTCCAAGCGGCACTACACGAAAAACCGCACTCGATCTGGCATCGAATCAACTTCCGGCCAGTTTGAGTCTCGGCGTCGGCTATCAGAAAAAATTCGGCGCGTCTCAGCAGGTGAATCTGACCGGAGCGTATTCGAACAATAGCTTTGCTATTGATCAGATCAATGTCGGAGCGGAATATGCTTTTCGGAATATGATTTTCGCTCGTTGCGGCTATGCAATGTCACTATTGCCGTCGGATTATCCTGAGAATATCGAGGATGAAACGGCATTTGGCATAACAGCCGGATTCGGATTGCATCTTCCCGTTGGCGGAACAAAACTGATGTTTGATTATGCATACAGACCTATGTTACATTTCGATGCTAATCAATATTTCAGCATTGGATTTGCTATGTAAAATTTACTATTCCCCCACCTCACTGCGGAAAGTCCCCGATATCGCCAGATGTCGGGGGCTTTCGTTTTAGTGGTTATAAATAATTCGTTGAGTTAGAGATTCCAGTTGGTTTAACAGAAAAGGACTGACTAAATTAGGCATGCTTTGAGTATATATTTCATAGAAAGTCAAATTGAATGATCGATAAAAAGGAAATCAGACGACAGTATAAACAGACCATACAACCAATGGGCGTTTATCGAATTACCAATATGACAAATGGAAAAATATTCATTGGAAGTAGTAAAAATCTAACCGGGACATTCAACAGCCTCAGATTCCAGCTCGAACTCGGCTCCTACCGGAACAAAGAGCTTCAGGCCGATTTTACGGCTTTCGGAAAAGAGAAATTTTTATTCAATGTTGTTGACTATCTTGAACCGAAAGAAGATCCGTCCTATAATTATACAAAAGATTTAGAAGTGCTGGAAGAAATGTGGGTAGAGAAACTTAAGCCTTTCGGTGATAAAGGATATAATAATAACAATAACGTTCACAATCCTTTATAAATATCGTAAGATAATCAGTATCGTGGTTGAGATGATGAATTATCAAGGGAAAGACGATATGGACGGTTCGGGGAAAAAGTGTTTGTTGCAAAATTTTCTGACAGATCTTATTGCTGGCATTTCGATGATTGGCATTTCAACATTATCGTTTGCTGATTGGGTTGACGGCATTTTTCTCGGCGTTGAATGCGCAGACGACATCCGGACTGGAAGTCGATGGATGGGCGATCGTTGGAAAAATTGCCATTTATTCGCCGAAAACGCTTGCTGATTACATCGGCGATGCGGCGGAGTTGTATCTCAACTATGACTTTCGGAAACTGACCGTTGCCGAGTATCAAAATGCCGAGAGTGCGACGGTCGTTGTTGAAATTTACCGACACGATTCTCCTCGCTCGGCTTTCGGGATTTACAGCCAGGAGTGTTCCGTAAAAGGCAACTGGATTTCCATCGGCGTTCAAGGGTATTTCGGAAAGCAAAACCTGAATTTTCTCACCGGCGATTGCTATATCAAACTCTACAGCTACGATTTGGGTGATCAAACTGCGGCAGTGCTCGAAACGTTCGCCCGAAAGATTGTCGGAGAGACAAACGGAATGGAGACATTTCCTGCCGAATTAAACCTCCTGCCGATGGAAGGCAAACTACCGAATTCCGAGAAATATTTTGCTCGGAATTTTCTGGGATTCGATTTCCTGACGAATGGATTTGCGGTGGAATATTTTGATCAAAACCGGCGGTTTCAGGTGTTTGTCATCGTCAGCGACGATACGACAGCGGCGCGAGAAATGATGACGAATTACTTCGCTTTATGCGAGATGCCGTCGGTCGAACCGCTCGACGGGCGCTATACTTTGCTCGATCCATATCATGGCGAAATGATCGTCATTCGAAAAGGACGATATCTCTGGGGCGTTCTGAATTGCTCGGAGAACACCATCCGCGGCAAATATCTTGGACTTGTTGCCCAAAGAATTGATAGCCAAGATCGGAAAGATTAACATTTATTACTTGTTGCATTACATCGATATTTGGATTCGGTAGATTTGTCGGGGAAGATAAAACAACAAATTTGAATCCAGTTAGTTTAAATGGATTAAGTCGTCACGGAATGAATGCGATCGTACAGATTTGTGAATTCATACCGTCAGTATAACGAGCAAATGCTACCTGTTTTCCATTCGGTGACAACTGAGGATTTTGATATGCTTGCGGCGAATAGACATTATCGAGGATGCCACTATTCAAACGGAAAAGGTCTGATCCATCTGTACTCACTGCCATGAGAAGTCCTGAGTAATCATCAAAAATAATGTATGGATCAACTTTGGACACACAAGGAATACCCATGGCGCCAGACGGCGAATCGACGATCAGGCTTTCCTGTCCGCCACTTGATGAAATTGAGTAGATTTGATTTGAATGTTTCGTATAGATAATCAGGTTGCCGTCGTTAGACCATTGCGGATTCTCCCTATAACCAAAACCGCCTACTCCGCTTTCGATCAGCATTGTTTCGATCTTAGTGGTGACATCGACAACGTATATTTCATCGTTAAAACTATAAACCAGTTTATTTCCGTCCGGGGACCAATCTAAAGAACGGCATGCAGCGGAATATCCCTTATAATTTGTTAAGGCTTGTTCAGAACCGCCATTGGAAGGAACAGTATAAATCATGGAATTGTAATAGAAAGCGATGATAGTTCCGTTAGGTGACCAGCGTGGACTTTCACCGGGTACAGATGTCATCTTAGTAATATTTCCTGAGGCAACTTCTACAATGTATATGTAAGGATTAGAGATACCAATATTAGCGACAAACACGATGCAATTGCCATCCGGTGACCAATGCAGCTCATGAGCGAAATTAGCTCCCGGAGCCACCATAGTTTCGAATTGTCCGGAAGATCCCGCAGATGAGATCACACATATTTTCCCGTCTTTGGAATAGGCAATCTTTGTTCCATCCGGTGACCAACAAACGCCATCGCGCCCACCAGTACCTGTCGTAAGCAATCGTTCCGTTTTTCGCTGGACTCTGATTTGTGTGGAACTGATTGACGTACCACACTGGGCGGAAATTGTCACCTTGCCGGGAGCAATACCTCTGACATTGGCTTCCGTTTTACTGTTTTTTGTAACGGTTGCCCTTGCCGAACTGGTTGTACTCCAGGTAATTGGTTCTTCAGAATCGAAAGGTACCGGTCCGAAAAGTAATTGATCATTCAAATTCAAATAAGGATCGATGGTAGTCGTAATGCTCTCCCCGACAAAAACCGTATGATAGGCATCTTCCTGAACAATGATATCTACGGAATATTCCGGTTCGACATCCTTTGTACAGCAAATAAATGTTGACATTAGAAAAAGATCTATGATTACGTTACACCATTTAGGAATGCTTAAAATGCAAGCGGGAATTTTTTGATTGTTGCACATATTGATTACCTTTTCGTCAAACTAAATCCTATATTGAAACGCCATTTATCTGGAACAGTCGTAACGTTTATGTTAGGTGAATATTGGACTTCGAGTTTCAAGACATGTCGCACATTGGAGTTGTTGGATGATTTAAAGATTTTAACGTCAATACCGGCAATTACTAAGACATTGTTTTTTTTTCTTGACTCCGGCGTATAACCACTAGCTTCGATGGACATCATCACGCTTTTAATTCCAAACCCGATATAGGGCGTCATTGGAAATTTACTTCGACGACTTATAATGTCATAAACTAAAGCGGCACTAAATTCATAATTGGTAAGTTTGACTTCTTCAGTGTGTTCAGTTGAAGCATTCGCGATGATTTGACCGACTTTACTCAATTTTTGAGGGCTGAAATCAATTTCAAAGAGGGTATTGAACCGGCCGTTCAGGAAATTGGGAATATAAATTCCGGTTCCTATGGCAAAATTATACGAATCTAAATAATATGTGCCCGCTTGAAATGTATAGGGTTTTAAATTCATCAAAGATACGCCGGTGACTTTACCGATTGGAACGGTGACACCATTGCTGCAGTACATATAAAAATCCATCGCAAAAATAGGTGCCGGTGTTATAAGTGCTAAAAAACAGCAAAACGGAGCCAGAAACGAAAATCTCTTCATTTTTTTACTCCATAAAACGATGTGACCGCATCTGACCGGAAATGAAAATCTAATTTTATATTAAATCTCTATTTCAAAACACAAAATTTAATTTAAACCCAAATAGTAATTAATGGGAATGAAAAATAAATTTGATGATAACTGACTGACGAAGTTATCTTCTTTATGACCATTCATCGAGTCTATTGATCGTTTATAGAAATCCTGACAACCTGAATATTAAAATCGGTTTCCAAGACCCTGCATTTTGAGGAATCCGTTACTTTTCATGAAATAGGAGTGATTCGATGAAAATGAACCGTTTTCTGATTTCGGCAATTTTTCTTTGGTTCGGACTGACTGCCTGTTGTAGTAAGAAATCGTGGTGGGAAGTTTCTGATAAAAACCGCACCTTCGATCTGACGGAGCATCGGGTATTGTTTGTCTTGGGAAACGAGTTTAATTTTCACGAATTTGCGATAGTCAAAGGACATCTGGAAAAATGGGGTGCAGAGGTAAAAACGGTCGGAATTGACCAAAAACTGAATGGCCGTTTATCAAAACCGACCGTTGTTGGCTGGATCAACTCCGAGTACCGGGAATTTGCGATTGATATGTCTATCTCTCAGGTCGATTTGTCAAAAGTCGACGCACTGTTTTTCCCCGGCGGAAACAGTCCGGAATATTTGCTTCAGAAAGATAGTCTTGCCGTTGTATCGCTGATCCGGGATGCCAATAAACATGGATTGACGCTTGCGGCGACCTGCGATGGAACACGATTATTTGTGTCGGCAGGTATTATCGAAGAACTGTGCAAGACGGTTCATTCGGATGCTCACGCGGATTCAATTTCACCGAATGCTGAAAATCTGATTATTGCAAACGAACTGAAATTGGAAATAATAGCTGCAAAAATCGCTCAGCGAATTCTTGAAAACGATTTAAAAAATCAAGCGGATCGTTCGACGATCGGATTACGACCGAATCGCGCACCGTCAAACGCCGCGCAATAAATAACAGGTTCGTTCAACAAAAAAGGAGTAAAAAATGACGAAACGAAAGATCTCTCTCTGGCTCTGTCTGATATGGTTTTTCACCGGAATCTTATCGGCCCAGACAGCCAAAATTCCCAACTATTCTAATACGCCCCGTAAAGATATTCCGACGGAGTATAAGTGGCGGATAGAGGATATTTATGCCACTGAGGCCGATTGGCAGAAGGATAAGGCGGCAATGGTCGATCTGATTTCTAAAATTGATCAGATTAAAACCGGCTGGGCGAAATCACCCCAAAATATGTTGGTGATGTTCGACCTGCTCAATTCCATCAATTTGAAAGCAAACCGCCTTGGATCGTATGCAAACCACCAAAATGCTTCGGAACTGAGCAACAGCCACTACCGCATTTTACAGGGCGAACTTCAGTCAATTCTTGTCGATTATAGTTCCAAACTGGCATTTAAAAATGACGATCTGGTTAAAATGGACGAAAAGGTTCTTCTTGGATATTTTAAAAAGGAACCCAAACTGGAACCATACCGCTTTACCGTCGAACAGATTCTCCGGTCAAAAAAGCATATCCTGCCAGAAGATAAGCAGAAGATCGTCGCCATGACCGGGTTGTTTTCTGGCACGATGCAGGATGCGGCCAACCTGCTGGACGATGTCGATATGCCAACGCCGGAAGTAACGCTGTCCAATGGCGAGAAAACCATGCTGAATTACATCAACTATGCGAATCTGCGAACCTCCCCCAACCGCGACGACCGCTCTTTAGTCATGCGAACCTACTGGAAAAATCACACTCAGTTCGAAAACACCTTCGCTTCCATTCTGAACGGTCAGATGAAGAGTGAACTCTTTCTTGCCAAGGTGTACGATTATAAAGATTGTCTTGAAGCCCGTCTCTATGACGAGGCCATTGATACGATGGTTTATATTCAGCTGATTAACACCACCCGGCAAAATCTGGCTCCGCTTCACAGGCTAATAAAATTGAAACAGGAATTGCTCAGTATCGATAAAATGCGCTATGAAGATATTTATGCGTCATCCGTTAAGGAAATCGATCGCCGTTACCCATACGATGAAGGGCGTGAAATCGTACTGTCGTCTATGAAACCGCTGGGCACCGATTACGTGAACGTCGTGCGCAAGGCCTTCAACGATCGCTGGATCGATATGTATCCCAATAAGGATAAGGAAACAGGCGCCTATTCAGGTGGAATATATGATGTGCATCCGTTCGTTAAAATGAATTATACGGGGAAATATAGCGACGTCTCAACCCTGACCCACGAACTGGGACACGCGATGCATTCCTATCTATCCTCGAAGAATCAGCATTATGCGGACGCTCACTATACGACCTTTATGGCGGAGATTGCTTCTACTTTTAATGAAAATCTGTTAGTGGATTATGTCCTGAAAAATGAAAAGGACGATCTGTTTAAACTCTTCATCATCGATAGTTATCTGGATGAAGTCCGCGCGACGATCTACCGGCAGGTGATGTTCGCAGAATTTGAACTGGCTATGCATCGGCGGGTTGAAGGTGGAAATTCTTTAACCCCGGATTGGCTTAATAAAACCTATTTAGATCTCGTCCGGTACTATTACGGTCATGATAAGGGTGTTATGCAGGTTGACGATTATATCCAGAATGAGTGGAGCGGTATTCCGCATTTCTATCTGAATTATTATGTCTTCCAGTACAGCACCGGCATCATTGCATCGATAGCGTTGAGCGATAAAGTCCTGGCCGGAGAACCGGGCGCGCTTGAAAAATATATGAACATGTTGAAAGCCGGCGGTTCGGCCTATTCACTCGATATTGTAAAAGCGGCCGGTGTTGACATGACGACCTCTGCGCCGACGGAAGCAGCCCTAAAACGCTTTGACGATCTTGTCGCAGAAATGGAAAAAATTGTCGCTCGTCTAAAATCTCAAGGTAAAATTTAGACAGCCTTAGATTTTGTAATTATTAATGCGGCGCTGGCGGTCCGTATCCAGCGCCGCTTAATATTTTCCTGATAAACTTCACCTTGATTTCTTCCTTGTCTTTTTAGAAGTTATTACGTGCTGAAAATTTCCGAAGTTTGCGCTCGCTCGATTCTTTCCACAACCGGTCTGCCTGCGGATTATGTTATCAATCCTTATGTCGGTTGCCAACACGCCTGCGTTTACTGCTATGCCTGTTTCATGAAAAAATTCAGCGCCCATACCGAACCGTGGGGAACGTTTGTCGATATAAAGATCAATGCGGCTGACGTTCTGCCCGCTAAACCGGCGAAATATGCAAACAAAAGCATTTATTTATCTTCCGTGACGGATGCTTATCAGCCGCTCGAAAAAAAATACCGACTCACCCGGAAAATATTGGAAAAACTCATTCAGTTCCAACCCAGAATCTCAATTCAGACCAAATCGTCATTAGTTCTGCGCGATCTGGATTTATTGAAACAGTTTTCGTCCTGCGAAGTCGGTTTTACGATAGTGACGATAGACGAAAAACTCCGGCGGGAAATCGAACCGTTTGCATCGCCGATCGCGGAACGTATTGCGGCACTGAAACAGATTCACGATGAGGGAATACCGACATATATTTTCATCGGGCCGATTCTCCCGTATTTGACCGGCTGGAAGGAGATCATTTCCGCCACTAAAGGTTTTGTTAATTACTACATGATCGACAGTTTCAACACACGCGGCGCGATTTGGTCGAATGTTCGTCGCTGGCTGGCGACCAGTCATCCGGATTTACTGTCCCGTTACGATAAAATTTATACTTCCGGGGAAGATTACTGGCGAAAAGTATCCGATGCGGTTCACGGATTTTCCAAATCGGAAGGCATCGACAGCCGGATATTTTTCTGATCTGGAAAAGAGATTTGCTTCATTCTTCATCTGCCTGTAAATTTTACCGTTCGTTATGAAGAAAAATTCCTCAAAAAAACACGGATTTCCATTTCAAAAGTCATATAAGGAGATTTATCCGGGTAACCAATTGGAGGAATGAATGAAGAAATTCCTTTTTTGTCTGACAATCGTATTTTTATTGGCGTCGTCTGTATTTTCGCAAACGGTGATGGTCACGCTAATCAATAGTGGAAAAATCGAAGGAAAGTCAATCGGACTGAAGAAAGACGAACTGCTCATCGTATCGGGGAAAACCCTTTTTGTCATCGATACAACAGTCATCAAGCAGATCGTTCGTTCCGATTATTTAATCCGTTCATCCCAGTTGGCAACCCGGCAACAGTTGCACATCAACTACAATGCCTTCGACGCGGTTATCGAATTGAACAAAAAAACCGTCTGGAGTTATTCGATCTGGGATGAATCTGTCAAACTGACCGGTAATCTCAATCCACCGACGCCACCGTTTCCGGATAAATCCAATCTATCGTTGAGCAAGAAAAACTACCTGTCGATCAAACCGGCGCGGCTTCTGTTTCAATGGGCGGATTTGACTTATGGCAGAAGGTTTAGAAAATTACAGGCGGAAGTCAGGTTTTCATATTCATACAGCAAGAATCTAACTCATATAGCCGGAGAACCCGAAGCAGCGCTGTTTGAAATTCACGATTTGAATATTTACACATTCAGTATCAGGCGTTATGAAAAGCCGAACCTTCAGGGTTTGTTCTATGGTATTGGAGCCGGAGGAGGGACATTTCATTTCGATTCGGAATTACTAGAACCATTCATTTTCGATAAAGATGCTATTGATTATGGTTTTGCAGGCGGATTAGTGGAAATCGGATTGACCGGGACGCCGTTTACGCATTTCATTTCATCGCCATCGGCTTGTCTGGCAGTCGGATCGTTTTATGCTAAAGAAAGAGGTGGCGACTGGCATCGCGCAAGTAAAGTAAAGATCATTCCATCGGTCAATTGGACGTTTGGATTTTTATGGTAAAAGGGGAAAAATGAAGATATTTTCCCTGACCGGGAATCTGGTAATGGAAATTCCGGACATCGATGGTTCTGACGGGGAAACGACAATTCAATGGCAGGCGGACGGAATGCCATCCGGCATTTATTTCATCTGCCTGAATTTCGGAATGGAAAGGCGAATCCTCAAATGCGCGATTATCAGATAGGGCAATCCAGAGTAAACTTTAGCTTCGGGGAAAGTAGGCAGAGATTTATATGAATTATAATGACAAAGCTCACTGGCGGGGATGGAGCATAGCGGAATACCCGTCCAGTGAAGCGCCTTGTTGGCCTATTCGAGTTTCTTCCTCGCTGGCCGCACTTCATAAAGAGCCTGATCCTCCTGAATAAGATTCGCCGTTTCGGTTGCTATCCTTTCAAAATGGAGCTTCACCGTCGAAAAAAGGTTGCTAGTTTCGGCTTTGAGAAAACGCGCCGCCATTCGGCAATATTCTGGATCGATATCTATACCGATACTGTTTCGGCTTGCCCGAAGAGCTGCAATCATTGTGGTTCCGGAACCACAGAAGGGGTCTAAGACCGTGTCACCCGTGAATGAGAACATGCGTACAAGCCGAGTGGCAAGATCAAGGGGAAAGGGAGCAGGATGTTGCTTCGTTGAGGCACCCGTAATATTCCATATCTGCTGAAACCAGCGCCCAAATTCCTCTTTGCCAATTCTGCTTGCCTCTCGTTGTTCATTCGTTGGCTTTCTGTACCCCCCCGGTTTCCGTTGCATCAGGATGAATTCCATATCGTTCTTGACGATAGCATTCGGTTCATAAGGCTTTCCAAGGAACTTCGAGCCGTTTTCAACCTCATAGGAAGCGTTTGCAATCTTATGCCAGATGATTGGATTAAGGTTGTCGAAACCGATACGCCGGCATATAACACAAATGTCGGCGTGTAATGGGAAAACTAGGTGACGTCCAAAGTCACGCCTCGCTACGCAGACATCCCCAACAACACATACAAGACGGCCACCCGGTACAAGGATTCGATAGATGTGTCTCCAGACTTTCTCTATCTCAAAGAGGAATTCCTCATAGTCCTGAATATGGCCGAGTTGGTCAGGGTTCTCGTTGTATCGCTTGAGATTCCAGTAAGGAGGTGAGGTTACGACAAGATGGATCGAAGCGTCGTCGATAAATGAAAGATCCCGCGAATCACCGTTTATCAATCTGTGAAATGTCGTTTTTTCCATGTTGATTATACAAATGCCCCCAAATGGGCCACAAGAACTCTAGCAAATCGTTCAAGAGAGAGATCGTCCGCAGGTGTCGAAAAACGCCCCAAAATTCCCCCATGAGGTGTCGAGGAAATGAAAGCCGCTGCCGTGTAATGCCGCTCAAGCACCAGCTTCCGGCAAAAGAGCTCATACCTGCGCATATACGAAGCGCCTATAAATTCCGGGAATACCTTGAAGTGGGGTTCCTGGACCTTGACAGGTCGATTTGAAGCTTCGCAGTCCTCCAGCATGAAGAAATAACCCAATAATGGCTGGGGACTATTCAGATAGGCGCGTTCCCTGAAGGCAGTCCAAAGATCAAGGGCGCTTCCCATCGCCTCTTCTGTCCGATTGTTGAAGTTGTTGCCAAAAGACGGGCCGACCTGTGACTTCGCTTCGATGGCAACCAGAAGAGTGTCCTCACGGACGACAAGGAGATCCCATTCTTTCGTGGGGCGGAAGAAGCCAGGAAGTTCGACAGCCTTTTTCCTGAACACGTATCTATTGGAGATACCGGAATCGGTAATAAGTTCCGTGAAAAGATCGATGAATCCATCCATCTGCGCTCCGCCGGTCACAGCACTGCGTAGCCCCTGATCAGCTTTTCCGGTCTCCTTCTGCTTGTCTCTCTGTCCCTGTCGAGTATTCCAGTAATGAGCTACAGCTCGACTAGATCGTTCAGCCAAACCTTGAATGATATCGTCATGGTTCGCAGGCATTGTGTATCAGACTCCTCTTCTGTTTATTATTGCTGGCCAAAATATGTATTAGACGCCTTGATTTCCCCGATATTTTTCCTATTAGCGTGAAAAGTTTCATGCATATAGGAAACATTTCCTGCTATTATGAAATATTTATATTTGTCTTTCAATTTCACAGTATTCAATCTAATCCTTCTTTGATCTATTATCAATGATTTGCTTATCCAGTCTGATCTGAGTAATGCAGCAAATCCTTATTTAAAAACCTTCTTCAGAAAATCGCCGGTGATTTTATATGCTTCCGGATTTTTGATGACTGCCATATGGCCGCCAGGTAAGAACTTAAAATCTACGCGTTCATTCGCATTTTGGAGTGCCGCGATAAAAGCATTTGGCTGATTGACGTCAATTGATTTATCTGATTGACCATGCAGAAGCAGAAACGGTGGTTCATTGCCATTCACATAATTAATTGGCGAAGCCTCCACCCAAAGTTGCGGATTCGACTGAAGGTCCGCACCCAAATAAGCCGAAGAGTATCGCTCAACCCCCGGATTCATCGGAAGTTTATAATCGAAGATTGCCGAAACCGTAACTACACATTTCAGCTTTTGTTCGTCTGACAGAGTATAAGAACAATCTTTCAGGTACGGCGTTCGGTCGTCCACCGTTCCCAACATTGCCGCCAAAGTCCCGCCGAGCGAAAAACCTAATGCGGCGACGCGTTGCACGTCAAATCGATAGGCGTCCGCATTGGCACAAATCCAGGCCAGCGCATAGAATGTATCTTTAACCGACGCCGGATAGAGACTCTTCTGCGGTGACATGTCCCGGTCCGGCATCCCGCGAAAATTGATCGAGACGGTTGCAAATCCGAGTTCTGCAAAATACTTTGCCCAGGCCTTGAACTCCGCTTTGTCGCCGCCACCACCGTGCATAGCCAAAATGACCGGAACCGTCTTGTCGCTTTTAACTGGTAAAGTAATGTCCATTACCTGTAGAGAGTCACCGCCTGGGAAATAAGATACATTTTGAATCATCGTTGGAACGGACGGTTCAGTTGAATTCTGTGGATTGACAATAGAGATCGGCAAGACGTATAACGCCAATAAAATTCCTAATGTTCTTGTTTTCATTACGAATCACTCCTCATATTTATTTCAACGGCCAAGCAAGCAACATGATTAATTGATGTCATAAAAAGAACGGCAGATTTACCCTTTATATTTCAGGTTCCATACCTACTCTTCCACCAACTTATGAAAGACAAATCCCACCAGGGCTCCTAAAATCCCGGTCATCACGAAAACAGGGATCAAATTGGTTGGATTGTTCCACGCGATAATAAACACGCTCGGCAATAAACAGAAGAAAGCAATGACGACACCTTTTATCATTGTCGGTAAATGCAAATCAGAAGTTGCGAGCATAAAGCCAACCACAATCCACAGCGACAAAGCCGATAAATTGGCATCCCAGGTCAATTTCTGGATAAGCATTGGAATCACATCCAGAATTCCCGCCGCTAAACCAACTATCAGACCGATGATAATTCGCTTTTTCATTTAAATCACCTTTTCCTTCTTCTTGTGGGCCCGATCGAACATTTGTGCGGCCGGACAGCCCAGATCTTTCTGCTTGCAATTCTTGCAGGCCAAAGAACCTCGCACAAAACTATTTCCGGTTGTAGTCAGAATCAACATTACTGCCAAAGCAAGAACGATTAGCCAGTCAAATTGCCGGATCAGCAGGATGATTCCGCCTACTAAGGGAAATAACGTCACCAGAACATCCGGTACAAGATCACGCCAGGTGATTTTGCGTTTAGTGAATTTCCCGGGATCTCCGCGGCGGAAAAACAGGGCACACAACCACCCCTTGCCGAAGCTACAGGATTTGCCGTAGTAATAGCAGTTCACACAACTACTACGCAGCAGTCTGATTTCGAAATAAATACAATAAGCCAGGTACAAAAGCATCCAGACGATTCCAAATCTGGCGAAAACAAATATGCCAATGGCATAGACGGACAGCGACAGCAGATTAGCCAGCAATACAATCCACAACGGAAAATTTTCAAACTTCAATGGCATGGTCATTCCTCCCTGTAAAGTAATGATTTCAAAACAGCCCATAAAAAATCGGTGCCACTCATAAATTTGTATATCGCACTTTTTTCAACCTCCTTAACGTCGAAATATTACTCATTTACTTAACTTTAGTCAAGTCAAAATTCAATAGTATAAAAACTTTACTACCAGTTTGATAAAAATCATTATGCCTTACTTCTTGTATAGATGCCAATTATCAATTAATAAATAAAATTCTGATTGTTAAAATAACCCAAATCAGCCATTTTTATAAGATTCATTTTTGGTAATTTTTACCGTCTTTGATTATATTAACACCCGTTATATCAATACGAACCAGCAATGGATCGATTGACTTTGATTAGAAAGGTAAGAACGAGTTGAGAAATGAGATAATCGTTCGTGGGGCGCGGACGCATAACCTGAAAAATATCGACATCGCCATTCCCAAAAAAAAGATTGTCGTGTTTACTGGCGTTAGCGGTTCGGGAAAATCGAGCCTCGTTTTCGACACGATTTACACAGAAGCCCAGAGACAACTCATCGAGACATTTTCTTCGTTTGCGAGACGTCGTTTACCCAAATTATCGCGTCCGCCCGTCGATGAGATTCAGAACATTTCGACCGCGATCGTTATCGATCAAAAGCGAATGGGACGAAATCTCCGAAGTACCGTCGGAACCGCAACTGAAATTTCAACTTATCTACGCCTCTTCTTTTCCCGGTTTGTGCCGCCGTTTATCGGTCCGTCGTTTTATTTTTCCTTTAATAATCCGGAAGGATTGTGCCCGGACTGCAAAGGACTCGGCAAACGTATCTTCGTCGATACCAATCTCTTGCTGGATCGGGGAAAATCATTGCGCGATGGCGCTGTAACCCATCCGGACTTTCGGATTGGAGGCTGGAGTTGGCGGGAAATATTGGTCTGTGGATTGTTCGATCCCGATAAGCCGATCAAGGAATTTGACGAGAAACAACTTCACGATCTGCTGTACGCCGAAGCGATCCCGATCGTCAAACCGCATGGCGCCGGAACCTATATGAAAAATTTTGAGGGTATCGCCCATCGCTTAGAACGTCTTTATATCGATAAAAGTGAGGACGAATTACCCGATAAACGCAAAGATGCCTATCAACGCTACTTCCAATATCTCGATTGCGATTCCTGTCATGGTACAAGGCTGAATCAACGGGCGCTTGCAGTCAGGATCGACGGTAAAAACATCGGCGACCTGTCGCGAATGGAATTGACCGATCTGTCTGAATTTCTCGCACAATTTCCTGTTCCGGAAGCCACGCCATTGGTGAATAAAATGCGCTCGATTCTGGGACACCTGATCGACATTGGTGTGGATTATTTGTCTCTCGAACGTCCGGTTTCGACGCTCTCCGGCGGCGAAAGCCAGCGAGTGAAAATGGCGCGTCAATTGGACTGCGATCTGGTTGACATGATGTACATTCTCGACGAACCGTCGATCGGATTGCATCCGAAAGATACCGAACATCTGATCCGCATGTTAAAAGAGTTGCGTGATAAAGGCAACAGCGTTCTCGTCGTCGAACACGATGTAGAAGTCATGAAGAACGCTGACCATATTATTGACATCGGACCGCGCTCGGGAGTCAAGGGCGGACAGGTAGTGTTTACCGGAACGTACGACGAAATTTGCAGGGCGGACACACTGACCGGACTCTGTTTACGAAATCACAGGCAACAGACGTTCCAGCGCAAACCGTGGACGGAATATTACGAAATCCGCAATGCTACTCTCCATAACCTGAAAAATTTGACGGTGAAAATTCCTAAAGGTATTTTGACTTGCATTACCGGCGTTGCGGGAAGCGGGAAAAGCAGTCTGATCAACGATGTTTTTATGAATGAATTTCCCGATGCGATCTTGATCGATCAGACGCCCGCCGGAAAATCTTCCCGCTCAATTCCCGTCACGTATATTGGTGTTTTCGATCTTATCCGCAAGGAAATCGCTGTGGCGACCCGTGCCAGTCCAGCGCTATTCAGTTTCAATTCAGATGGCGCATGTGAGAAATGCAAAGGTATGGGATTCATCAGCCTCGAAATGAATTTTCTCGACGAAATTAAAATGACTTGTGATGAATGTAACGGCCAACGATTCAAGGACGAAGTTCTCGCACTGAAATACAAAAATAAAAACATCCTTGATATTCTGAACATGAAAACAGGCGAGGCAGTCGATTTCTTCGAGAATAAGGAAATCCAAAAGAGGCTGAATATTTTGGCCGAAGTCGGGCTGGATTACCTCGCCATCGGTCAGGCGCTCAGTTCACTTTCCGGTGGTGAGGCGCAACGACTGAAAATCGCCGCGGAACTGCATAAGCGTGGAAATATTTACGTGCTGGACGAGCCGACGACCGGTTTGCACATGGCGGACATTGATAAACTGATTTCCATTATCGGTAAATTCACGAAAAACCACAATTCCGTCATAATCATTGAGCACAATCTGGACGTTATCAAGCACGCCGACTGGATCATTGACATGGGACCCGGCGGCGGAAAGGACGGCGGCGAGATCGTTGCTGAAGGCACACCGGAAGACCTTATCCGAAATCCACAAAGTGTGACAGGCCGTTATCTGAAATTCCAGATAGAATCCTGAGCATAAGTTCGCATGAAAATAAAAATCCTTTGTTTTCTTCTTCTGATAAGCCTATTGATTCCGTTTTCGGTTCCGGAGACGATTTCCGCCAAGCCGCTTTTCGAGAATAAAGTCGAGTGGATTAATCTCAGTACGGGTGCCAGTTATCCGGTTTACTCCCACTGGGGAAACGGTAATAATTTTTCTTTGAACTATCAGTTTGGAGAGAGGATTTTTTATCAGGCCGGTCTTGATATGACACAAGGACTTACCGGCGGGACGAATTACATCGTAAACACTTTTCATTTCAGTGCCGGGATTTGCGACACATCGCGTCATTTTCTGGCTGCGGCGTTTGTTGGTCCGTCGCTAAACTTTGGCAAAGCCAGGATTCCGGATGTACCGGGTCTGATCACTTTATGGGGACAAACCAATAGCATCGGACTTGTATTGAACGGTCAGATATTTTTCCGCATTCCATCGGCCAAAGAATTTGGATTTGGAACCGAAATCTATGCTAATTTTAACAACGCAATCAATTACTACGGCATTCGGTTTTCGCTGTTGTTTGGAAACGGTCAATAGATGGTTTATCCGGGAAAAATAATAAAATTTAGTCTGGGCATTCTCGCTCTTATTTTCATCCTGACTATCAATGCTTGTGAAGAAAGTCCGATCCGGTACAAATACATCGTTTCGGTCGATTATGTTGTAACGTATCAGGTGACCGGCGAGAACATCGATTCTTGTTTGATCCGATATTATGAAACCGGTGGAAATCAGATTACGCTCGATTCACAACAGTTGCCATGGAGCATCAGTTTTATACAAAACAGCGAATTTTACGCTCACATCGTCGCCTATTCGCCGAGCACTTACGGCTCCCCCGGCAAACTCACGGCGACCATTCTCATCAACGAGGAAGTGCTAAAGGTTGCCCAAAACGAAGATGAGTTAGTACATTCTATTTCGCTGACCGCGGATATCAGTGGCAGTCAGTTTGTCGTTGTAGAAACCGACTATTATTAAACCGGCTGAAATTCCCGTTTTTGCATTTTCTCCAAAATTTTCGTATAATCATTGCGTCAACAAAAGGAGCCTTGAGTGTTTATTGAAAATTCCGAAAAAACCGCTATCGTCTGGCGCGACCTACTCGTCAGTTACCGCGATCTGTTGAGTCACATTCATTTTTTTGCAACGCTTTTTCCGGATAGAAAATCCGGCAAAGTGGCGATTTTCGCTCCCAATTGTCCCGAATGGGTGTACGCTTTTTATGCCGCGTGGAAAAATCATTGCATCGCCGTTCCGATAGATTATCTGTCGCCTGCCGACGAAGTCGCCTACATCCTGAATGACTGCCGCCCGGAAGTCATCTTCTGCGCACAGGAAACGGTTGCGACCTTCGAGAAAGCACGGGAAATGCTGAATTACACCATCAGTCTGCGGATTTTCGAAGATCTGCAATATAATGTCGCCGACTTTGCGCCCGAAGAAATCGGTCCGGCCGATGTGCAGAAGACCGCCGTGCTGATTTACACTTCCGGCACGACCGGCAGTCCGAAAGGCGTCATGCTTTCCTACGACAATCTCCTTGCGAATATTGAGGCCGTCTCGCAATCCATTCAGATTTTTACCGCCGAACGCCCCGTGCTGGCGCTGTTGCCGTTTCATCATATTTTCCCGCTGTTGGGTTCGCTGGTGGCGCCGCTGTCAGTTGGTGCGGTCGTCGCTTTCTCGCCGAGCATGGCATCCGATGACATCATCGGCACCTTACAAAAAAACGGCGTCGGCATCATCATCGGCGTGCCGCGCCTGTACGCCGCGATCCGCAAAGGCGTCATGGACAAAGTCCATAAGAGTTTTATTGCCCGTACGATGTTCGGGCTGGCGCGGCTCGCCCATTCTAGGGCTTTTTCAAAAATCATTTTCAAACAGGTTCACCAGCGCTTCGGCGGAAAACTGGAATATTTAGTCAGTGGCGGCGCCAAATTGGACGAAGCCGTTGCTCGCGATTTCAAGACGCTCGGCTTCGAAATGCTGGAAGGTTTCGGCATGACTGAAGCCGCGCCGATGATTACCTTCACGCGCCCCGGCCACTGGAAAATCGGTTCCGCCGGTCAGGCCATGCCGGGCATGGAAGTGACGACGCGGAACGGCGAACTCATCGCCCGCGGCCGCAACGTTATGCAGGGCTATTACAACCGGCCGGAAGAAACGGCGCAGGTTTTAAAAGACGGCTGGCTGTACACCGGTGACCTCGGCCACATTACCAAAAAAGGCTTCGTGCACATCACCGGCCGCAGTAAGGACATTCTTGTCTTATCGAACGGAAAGAACATCAATCCTGAAGAGATCGAGAAGAAAATCTGCAACCTGTCCGACCTGATCGCCGAGATCGGCGTATTCGCCCGCAATGACACCCTTCAGGCGGCCATCTATCCCGATTTCCGTAAAATCGCGGAAAAAGGCATTCTGAACCTCGAAGAAATGTTCCGCTGGGATGTCATCGACCATTACAACCGCGGCGTCGCGGCCTATAAAAAGATTACGAATTTCATCCTGCTGAAAGAAGAATTGCCGAAGACGCGCCTCGGTAAAGTCCAGCGCTTCAAACTGGCTATGCTGGCCGACAAATCCGCCCGCTTGAAGAAAGGGCACAGCGCGGAACCGGATTACGAGGAGTATCAGGTCATCCGTGATTACCTAAGCGAGCAGAAAACGACCGACATTCACCCGGACGACCATTTCGAGATCGACCTCGGCTTAGACTCGCTTGACAAGGTCAGTTTTCAGACTTTTTTACAGACGACTTTCGGCATTAACATCAAGGAAGATATTCTGCTCAATTACCCGACCGTCGAGAAACTCGCCCAGTTAATGAAGGAAACGAAAAATAAACTATCGGTCGAAGCGGTCAAGTGGGCGGAGATTTTTAAAGAGAAAGTCGATCTGAAACTTCCACGCAGCTGGTTTACTATGCATGTGATGAAAAACGCGTCGAAATTCCTGTTCAAAATCTATTTCCGGTTTAAGGGTGAAGGCACGGAAAATATCCCGGAAGGTCCGTTCATTATCGCATCGAATCATCAGAGTTTTATCGACGGCCTGTTTGTGGTGGCTTTTCTCAAATGGAAAGTTTTCAAGAATACATATTTCTACGCCAAGGAAAAGCATGTCAGAAACCGCTTCGTCCGGGCGTTAGCAAACCGGAATAATGTCATTGTTCTCGATATCAATCGCGATCTGAAACAGTCGCTTCAGAAGCTCGCCGCTGTTTTGAACAACGGGAAAAACATCATTATCTTTCCGGAAGGCACTCGGACGCGCACCGGCCAGCTCAACCAATTCAAGAAATCGTTTGCCATCCTGAGCCGCGAACTCAATGTGCCGGTTGTGCCGGTTTCGATCAAAGGCGCATTCGAAGCATTGCCCAGCGGATCGCATTTTATGCGTCCCTGGAAAAAGATTCTGGTGAAATTCCACCAGCCGGTCTATCCGGGGAATCTGGATTATGATTCGTTGTTGAATGTGGTTTACAATCAGATAGCGCTGGAAATCGGGTAATCGATCATTCCTGATAAATAGGTACCAGTTTGTTCATTTTTGGATGGTAAGCTAAGACTTTAGTATTACTTCCTTCCGGTGCAAATTGAATTCGAAATGTTATCAGCGGTTTGTCCCGGTAATATTCCCAAAATGAATCCCAGTTTTGCAAAGCCGTTTGTTCGTCTTGCCCGTATTCGCCTCGTGTCTGTCTGGCAAGATTTTTACTGTTTTCGGTAATTTCTTTTATCCACTCAATATTTGAGGTTGGTACGGGGCCAACCGGGAAATTATAGATTTTTTCTAAGTACCAAAGTTTCTTACATACAAGATAGCCAGAATTGCAATTCCCCAAATAAAACGGATCGTAAAAGAAGTGGTCGATCTTCTGATCACAGGAATTTTTTTGGAATAACGTGTCCTTATCAGAGACAATCATTAAACTCCATGTTACCGGCTTCTCCCAGTCTTCGACAATCAGATGGTAGATAACGCGGTCGCTTCTACCCGGAATTGTGAGATTGACTGCTCTAACGATCAAAGTGTCTAAAACGCAGTTGTGTAGGTCACTTTTTCCGATGGTTGGCCTATCGTCTTCGCAATATCCCAACAATACAAACACAAATGATATTATGAGCATTTTCGGTGCAAGAACTGTTATTTTCATAATCGCACCCTCCTTTGGCGTTTGTTTAAATACAACTCTATCTGCTGTTAAACACTTTGTGGTTATTTGAAATATCCGTCGCGCTGGTAAACTCGCACGTAATCGATGTCGTGGTATTGCGGAAAAACGGTAGTTGAATCGGGATTTCCCGGCCAGCTGCCGCCAATGGCCGTGTTCAGGATTAGGTAATGCGGCATATGCGGTATGCCGACCGTGCTGGCATGGATCAGTTTATCGTCGATATACCAGCGAATCGAATCCGGCTTCCACTCCAGCGCGTAGATATGAAAATCTTTTGAATAATCGCAGTCGCCTCTCCACGTTCCCGAACTCGTTCGTTTTTGTCCGTCGAATGTGTAATAGTGAAGCGTTCCATAAACGGTGTTCGGTTCGTGACCGAGAAATTCCATGATGTCGATCTCGCTGTACCATGGTCGCTCTTCGGGGATCAGGCGTTCCAGGCCGTTTGCAATGGCTTCTTCCATCAGGCATTCCATTGCCCAGTCGCGATTTTGCGGATAGAGCCAGTGTGCCGGCCAGAGGCCTTGGCCACCCGGCAGTTTGGCGCGAATCTCGAACCGCCCGTAAACCGGTTTGAATTTGCCTTCGGTGTCCAAGCGTCCGCTGGTGTAATGCTTTGTGCCGTAATCGCGAACGCGACTTCGGATTCTCAGGCAACCGTTCTCGATATAAACTTCGTCTGGCACATAATACTGCATCTCGGTATGCTTACTCTGTTCGCGCAAGAGAATGTTCCATTTAGTCGGATCGATGACCTTGCCATTGAATTCATCCTGCCAGATAAGTTTCCAGCCGGAACGTATTGGCGGTTTCTCCCCGAAAGATGGTGTAGCGATGAAAACGAATAGGCCAAAAAGTAGCAGGAGTGATTTTTTACTCATCGTAAATTCCTTTCAAGGTAACATGGCGGTGAAAAGTTACAAATTTGTCAGAAAGATTCAAATCCGATAAAAGGCCGGAAAATTAATAAATTGTAAGTAATGAAAACTGACGGGCTGAATGATTAAAATTAACCGCATGAAAAATTAAATCTTGTTTAATTAGAAAAGTACGAGTATGTTACGCCACAGTTATTTGATAAGTGACTTAACCAGTGGAAACTAATCGACAAGGAAACATTCCGCCTGAGAAATCCTCAAGAACGCCTGATTCTCTGAATCGGCGTGAAAACATACAGGACTTTCTTTTTGGTGTTGGACATGGAGCCCCGGATGGCGATTGGGAATTTAGCCCAGGTTTTAGTAAGAGTAAGAAAAATGTTCAAGATCACAAAAGGAGGTCAACATGAATATCTATGTAGGGAACTTATCACCCAACGTTACAGAAGAAGAACTGAGAACCGCTTTCGAAGCGTTTGGTCAGGTCTCAACCGTATCAATCATTAAAGACAAATTTTCCGGAGATCCGAGAGGATTTGCGTTTGTTGAAATGCCGACGACTGGCGAAGCGCAAGCGGCTATCAGCGGTCTTAATGGTAAAGAGCTCAGCAACCGCGCTCTTTCTGTCAACGAAGCTCGTCCGCGCAGTGAAGGCGGCCATGGCGGCGGCGGCAGAAGTTTTGGCGGCGGTTTCGGTGGCGGTCGTCCCGGTGGCGGCGGCAACAGAAACTCAAGCGCGCCCAGACGCGGCGGTCGTTTCTAAGTCGTTTCGACGAAATTAACGTCCATATAAACAAAACGGGACAATCCTTAATGGACTGTCCCGTTTTTGTTTTAATCGGTTGAATTGAATTTTTAAAGCGTTTGAAATTTTCCCATGTTGTTGTATTTTGTTCGTGTGTACTCAAGAGAAAATAAAACGAGGATATGAATATGAAAGGATATTTTAGTCTTGTCCTTCACAGCCATCTGCCGTATGTCATCAATCACGGTGAATGGCCGCACGGAATGGACTGGCTGTATGAAGCCGCCGCCGAAACATATATTCCTCTGCTGAGAGAATTTCAATCGCTCATTTCAGATGGGATTTCCCCGAATATAACCATAGGGCTGACGCCGATTTTATCGGAACAACTGGCATCCGAAAAGTTCAAACACGGTTTTATTCATTATCTCGATCAGAAGATCGCCACCGCTGAAGAGAATCTCACCGAGTTCGAGAATCAAGGGCAGGAACATCTCAAATATCTGGCTGAGATGTGGCGAAATAAATACAGCGATGTCAAATCCTATTTTTCATCGCAACTCGACCGGAATATCATCACGGCTTTCAAAAAAATGCAGGATGGCGGACACATCGAGATTATCACCTGCGCCGCGACTCACGGCTATTTCCCTCTGCTGGGAACCGACGAATCCATTGACGCGCAGGTTCGTGTTGGGAAGGAAACCTACCGCAGACATTTCGGACGCGATCCGAAAGGAATCTGGTTACCGGAATGTGCTTATCGTCCGAGTTATGAATGGTCGTCACCAATCACAGAATATCCGAAGAAATTTTACCGGAGAGGCGTCGAAGAATTTTTGTTTAAATATGACATCCAGTATTTCATCGTTGATAAACATCTGATCCTCGGTGGAAAAAACCGTGGTGTTTATCTGGACCGTTTCGACTCGCTGAAAGCGCTCTGGCAACAATTTGAAAAGAACTGGAAACCGCTCGAAGAGGAAAAAGAGCGGTCGATCTATGAAAATTATCTTGTTTCATCGACGGGAACGAGCCACGCGGCAGTCACTTACGGGCGGCATGAAGAATCCTCACTACAGGTTTGGAGCGGTGAATACGGCTATCCCGGCGACGGTCGCTATCTTGATTTTCACAAAAAGCATTTTCCGGGCGGTCATCGCTACTGGAAAGTGACCAGTGCAAAAGCCGATCTCGCCGACAAACAGGAATATTATCCCGAAGCCGTTGAAGAGGCGCTTGAAAATCAGGCGACTCACTTCGTCGAGTTGTTGGATTCCTATATCAGTAAATATTACGATGAAAGCGGGAAGGTTGGAATCCTGACAGCGCCGTTCGATACGGAATTGTTCGGCCATTGGTGGTTTGAAGGTCCGCGCTTCATCGGGAAAGTGCTGAGGAAATTATATAAAAACGACGATGTCAAAGTCATCACGCTCGGAAATCATCTAGAAAAAAGTCGTCCGAAAACGGTCATTTCGATGCCTGAAGGTTCGTGGGGACAGGGTGGATTTCATTATATCTGGCTCAATGAATGGACCGAATGGACATGGAAACATGTTTATGCCGCGGAAGATCAAATGGTCGAACTTGCGAATAAGTATGCCGAAACCAAAGACGGCGTCGTTCGCCGCATCTTGAACCAGTTGGCGCGGGAGGTTTTACTCATCGAGAGTTCTGATTGGCAATTCCTGATCAGCACTTGGAGTGCGCGCGATTATGCCGAAAGTCGCCTGACGGTTCACGCCGAACATATCAAACATCTCGCAAAGATTTTAGATAGCTACGACCAGAGCAAGCTTCTTACAGAGCGTGAACAGGTTTATCTGGCGAAAATCGAAGAGGTTGACGACGTTTTTCCGGGAATCGATTTTACTTACTGGCGTTCGCTGAAAACCCACGAAACCGAAAAAAAATAGGTGTAAGAAAGTAACGATGAATGTTTTGTTTGTTGCGGCGGAAGTCAGTCCGTTCTCGAAAGTTGGCGGGCTCGGCGATGTTATAGGTGCGTTGCCTTCGGCGCTGGCAAAAAAAGGCGTCTCGGTCAAGATCATCACACCTGCCTACGGCGCCATCGACAGGACAAAATTTAATTTTCAGGAAACCGCACTGACATTTGAAATCGAAATCAGCGGCATCCCGACGAAATGTTCTCTGCTGAAATGGAATCCTCCGGAGCAACCTGATCTCGAAATCTATCTAATTGATAACGATGAATTTTACTCCTGCAAGGGCATTTATACAGATAAACGCGGAAATTCATACATCAATAATCCGGAACGATTTGTACTTCTGCAGAAATGTGCTCTAAAACTGATCGCCGAACTCAACTGGATTCCAGACATCATTCATTGTCACGATAATCATGCCGCTCTGATCCCGGTCTATCTGAAAACGGTCTGTGAGGAAATGCCGATTTATAAATCCATTAAAACCGTTCTGACGATCCACAACATCGCTTACCAAAGTGTGACTTCTTTCGATAAAAAATATGTTTTCGGCCTTCCGAGTTATCTCTTTGCGCCGACTGAACCAATGGAATGGTACGATCAGATCAATCCGCTGAAAGCCGGGATCATTTTTGCCGATGCTGTTACAACGGTCAGCAAAACGCATGCGCTTGAAATAACGACGAATGCCACTATCGGCGCCGGGATGAAAGGCGTGCTGGTAAGCCGAAAAAAGCCGATCATCGGAATTCTAAACGGTGTGGATTACTCGATGTGGAATCCGGTTTCGGATCCGGAAATCGCCGTTAATTACAGTCTGGAAAATCTGGCCGGTCGGCGCAAGGACAAACAGGTGCTGATCCTCGGAACAGACCTGAAAGATTACATTATTGAAAAGCCGTTGATCGGCATTGTCTCGCGACTCGTCGAGCAGAAAGGCGTCGATCTGATTCTTGAAGGTATCGACCGGATGATGGCGATGGATATAGGATTGATTCTGCTGGGAAGCGGCGAGGAAAAATACCATAACGCGTTTAAATATGTCGCAGAGCGATTTCCCGGTAGAGTATCGGTCAGTTTCGGATACAACAATCCGATGTGTCACAAAATCCTCGCAGGTGCCGACATATTTCTCATGCCGTCCCGTTATGAACCATGCGGAATCACACAGATGCTGGCACTCAAATACGGCGCGGTCCCGGTCGTTCATAAGACTGGTGGACTTGCCGATACGATCAAACAGTGGAACGGTCAATTCGGAAACGGATTTCTATTCGATGATTATTCAGTTGATTCGCTGTTGGCGTCGCTTGGAAATGCGCTCGGAATTTTTCGGAATAAATCCGAGTGGAAGACACTCATGATGAACGGAATGGCCGAAGATTTCTCGTGGGATAAATCTGCCGATGAATATCTGAAAGTTTACGAGGATATTCTTAAAACCTGACGATGTCGGCAACCGCCGAATTCTAACCAATTAAATCGATATGATTGAACATCTCTTCGATGGTGGCTGTCGCTGTGCCGATTTTTCCGACGACAACCCCGGACGCAAGATTGCCCGCTTTAGCAGCGACGAACCAGTCGCCGGAGAGAATAAGCCCGGCGGTAAAAGAAGCGATGAACGTATCGCCTGCACCGCTGACATCATAGACTTCTTTGGCTTTTGTCGGAATCCGGAGACTTTCGGACTTATCGTTCAGAATGTAAACGCCCTCTTCGCCGAGAGTGACGATGATTCCTTTTAAGCCGAGATCTTTCACGAGTTTTCGTGCATAATCATCCATCTCGTCTTTTGTCAGTTCGGGATGGCGGACAGCGGCGGTGAATTCCCGGAAATTCGGTTTGATCGTTGTCGCGCCGTGGTATTTCCTATAATTAAAACCTTTCGGGTCGATGATGACCGGTTTATTATCGAACAGCGCCAGTATTTCCTGGATAAACTCTTCCGACAATAATCCTTTGGCGTAGTCCGAGAGGATGACGCCGTCGAAATTTTCTTTAACCAAAGAGATCATCGAGATCAATTTCCGGGCAATATCTTTCTTTACCGGTTCTGTGTCTTCCTCATCGATGCGGAGCAGTTGCTGACGCTGGGCAATAACGCGGGATTTCGTCGTCGTTTTCCGGCTTGGTGTCTGGATTAGGAACGGGCGAATTTTTCCATTGTTGAATAAGTCCGCAAGGATTTCCGCGTTTTTGTCTTCGCCGCAAACGCCGGCGATCGTCACGTTGACGTTCAGCGAAGCAAGATTTGCCGCGACATTTCCCGCACCGCCGATTCGATTTTCTCTGCGGTTGACGGTGACGACCGGAACTGGTGCTTCGGGTGAAATCCGATTGACGCTTCCCCAAATGTAGTTGTCGAGGATTAGATCGCCAACGACAAGGATATTAAGGTTTTTAAAATTTTGAAAGAGTTCTTTCATAGTATTAATTTCCGATTATATTCGATAAAAATTCGTATACCAATCTAAAAACTTCCGCACACCGACATCGATCGATGTTGTCGGGAAAAATCCGAGTTTTTCGGTCGTCGCGGAGATGTCTGCAAAGGTTTCCGGCACATCACCCGGCTGGATCGGTTGAAAATTGATGGTCGCTTTTTTCCCGAGATAATCTTCGATCAGCCGAATGAAGTCCATCAGATTTTCGCTTTTGTGATTTCCGAGGTTGAAGATTTCATAGGAAAAGGGTTTGTTCAGAGCGGAAACCAACCCGGAAACGATGTCGTCGATAAAGGTGAAATCACGTTTCATCTTACCAAAGTTGTAGACGTCGATCGGTTTTCCTTCGAGGATATTTTTCGTAAAAATGAAAAGCGCCATGTCCGGCCTGCCGTATGGACCGTAAACCGTGAAAAAGCGGAATCCGGTGCACGGCAATTGGTATAAATGTGCGTAAGTATGAGCAATGAGTTCGTCGGCTTTTTTCGTAGCGGCGTAAAGTGAAATCGGATGATCAACGTTATCTTCGACGGCGAACGGCAATTTCGTGTTATTGCCGTAAACGCTGGAACTCGATGCGTAAATGAAATTCTCGACTCTGGCACGTTTGGCGCATTCGATGATATTCAGAAAACCTTCCAGATTGGATTTCTGGTAGGCAAACGGATTGATGAGCGAGTAACGGACACCCGCCTGCGCCGCCAAATGAACGATTTTTTGAATAGAGTATCGTTGAAAAACCGATTCTAATGCTGGTAAATCGCAAAGATCGGAATGCGAGAAATAAAACCGGTTGGATTTTTTCAGGATTTCAAGCCGTGCGTACTTAAGAGCCGGATCGTAGTAATCATTAACGTTGTCGTAGCCGATGACTTCTTGTCCGTCGTCGAGCAGGCGTTTTGCTAGATGAAAACCGATGAATCCGGCGGCGCCGGTGACTAAAATTGCCATTCCTTCTCCTGAAAAATAATCAGAAGAAACTTAATGTAAATTTATCAGAGCGGCAAGAGTGGTTGCGGATCGTAAACTATCAGCCATTTTGAGAGAAGAATATTCTATGGTGAAAAAATATTGTTGTTATGGAAAAAATAATTTGTAAATTTCGTGGCTTTTTTAAAACGCAGACTGATAGCTACCGTAGCCCGGAAAGCGCGGACAGTTGAGATGCGACCGACGGAACTGACGGGTGAAATGTTTGACAAATGAATGCCACCATAGCTCAGTTGGTAGAGCAGCTGATTTGTAATCAGCGGGTCGTGGGTTCAAATCCTACTGGTGGCTCGACGTTTGAAATGAAGATATTTGAAATAGAGATTTGACGGTTACCAATGCTCGTGACTGACGGGTTCTTGGGAGAGAGTAAAGGCTTTCGATGGTGTCAGATTGAAGATTCAAACGATTTTCAAAATCCTCTTCCAAAAAAGTCATCAAAAAATACATAATGGGTCGGTGGCCGAGTGGTTAATGGCAGCAGACTGTAAATCTGCCGGTGAATGCCTACGGTGGTTCGAACCCATCCCGGCCCACTCATCATTTGCGGGTGTAGCTTAGTGGTAAAGCTCCAGCCCTCCAAGCTGGCTACGAGGGTTCGATCCCCTTCACCCGCTCAGCCTTGTAAAGAGATTTTGAAACTGAATGCTTAAGAAACTCGATTGGTAGAGCATCCTGAGGTTTCGGGAAGTTCATTGAAAACGGAGAGATACTGAAACTGTATGCCCAAGTAGCTCAGTTGGTAGAGCGCATCCTTGGTAAGGATGAGGTCACCAGTTCAATCCTGGTCTTGGGCTCATGGAAATTTAAGAAATCGTCAAATGGAAAATATGATAAGAAATAAAAATTAAGGAGCAGTGATGGCAAAGCAACAATTTAAGCGGACGAAACCGCATGTGAACGTAGGTACGATAGGTCACGTAGATCATGGTAAGACGACGTTAACGGCGGCGATGACGTTTGTACTT
>Ga0247841_10000260_pt1 | contig 145219 bp, 157 predicted proteins | sample LaCruzMarch2015__2_FD_192410 | JGI IMG/M metagenome (GOLD analysis project Ga0247841, IMG submission 192410) | Freshwater microbial communities from meromictic Lake La Cruz, Castile-La Mancha, Spain - LaCruzMarch2015_18m | ecosystem: Environmental > Aquatic > Freshwater > Lake | place: Spain...
TGGTTTTTGGAGTGGTTGGGTTAATTCTGGTATTTGTGGTGAGTATCAGGATTGTAAGCAGAAGCAGGTGAGGAATTGTACTCCTCCTGTTTGTGGTGGAACACCTTGTTCTGGTGTTAGTGAACAATATATAGATTGTGCACGGGTAGATGGTAATTGGAGTAACTGGATTAACTCTGGTGCTTGTGGTTCAATTCTAGCTTGTAAGCAAAAACAAGTAAGAGACTGTAATAATCCTGTTCCTGTTTGTGGTGGAACACCTTGTCCAGGTGTTAGCGAGCAGTATTTGAATTGTGGATTAGTGAATGGTTTTTGGAGTGGTTGGGTTAATTCTGGTATTTGTGGTGAGTATCAGGATTGTAAGCAGAAGCAGGTGAGGAATTGTACTCCTCCTGTTTGTGGTGGAACACCTTGTTCTGGTGTTAGTGAACAAACAGTGAATTGTGGATTAGTGAATGGTTTTTGGAGTGGTTGGGTTAATTCTGGTATTTGCGGGCAATATCAACCCAACAAGCAAAAACAAGTTAGGACTTGTTCAAATCCTATTCCTGCTTGCGGGGGTACAACATGTACAGGCATTAATGAACAGTATCTTTCATGCGGACTAACTAATATCAGCTCAATAATAGACCTTAATGTATCCATCCTCAACGACGGCAATTTTTTAGTAGGAATAGAATGCTCACTAGTTACAAAAGCAGATTTAAATTTTATTGAAACCCAAGCAGGTTTAATAATACCAATAACCCCTATGACAGTGGATTGTAATTCTGGTTTGACTAATTATAAGGTTAAACCACTTTCCAAAATAACTGCAGACAAGCTTGTTACAATACAAGCAAACATAGCAAACTATGCTTCCGACTGCAAGGTATGCATAAGACAGGCATTTGTGAGTTACCAAAATTATAGCTCACAAACACAACAGCCTGTTCCGGACAATAATTACTTATCCATAATGGCTTTACTTGCAATTGTAATGTTTGTTTTACTGAAGAAAAGGATTTAATACCCAAAACACTATTATTCTATTCAATATGAACAGGAAACTAATAATGGCAATAGTGCTTATGGCACTTATTCTTTTGATGCTTGGTTGTGTAAATCCGCAATCAGAAAAACAAGCTTTTGAAAAAATGAATCTCCTCCAGCAGAAATACTTGATAAAAGAAAACTTTTCAACAAACCAGGCAATAATGAATGACTACATAAACGAACTTTCACTGCTAAAAGGCCAGAACCCTGGTGAGGAAGGAAAAATAATTGAAGCGGAATTATATTCAGCACAAACATTTTACTACCTGAACAAAGCACTTATTTCCTCAACCTCAATCGATTATCAAAAACTATCCTGCTCCGCAAAAGAAGTGAAAGAAACAATTTCATCAATAAACCTTGCTGAAGAATACCAGAAAAAAACAGTTTCTTCAATTCAAACGCTTTCAGAAGACCAGCAAAAAAATTTGCGCACAAACCAACTTGAGACAGTGAAAAATTATGAACAAACAATTTCACAGATAAAAAGTTTTTTTGAACAAAAATGTTGAGATAACAATAAAGAGTATTAATGTTTCAATTGGAGAATAAAAAAATAGTTAAAGGGTTTTTAGTATGGGTGTGAGAAAAATAAATTTTAAGAAATTTTTTTTAACAAGCATATTTTTGTTCAGTTTCTTTTTTATATGCGGAAGTGCAATGGCTGTCTGCTCGCTTGTAGCGGGTCAGTTTTATTCTGATAATCCTAATTCCCCTTACCAGCACCTTGATTGTGCTGGACAAACATCAGGGTGTGAGACTGCACTTGTAGATTGTTCTGGCAGTACACTCTATTACGGAAGCTCATCTTATAATTGTGCAAATGTTGGCTCAGGATATACTTGCTATAAAAAAGGTGATTTTGGATCAAGGGTTGGTGCCTGCTGTAAATGTGTTTCTTCTACTGAAGTGTGTGATGGAAAAGATAATGACTGTGATGGAAGTATTGATGAAGATTTAAGTAGACCTTCACAAACATGTTATGCTGGCGTTGGAGAATGCAGACGTTCAGGAACAGAATATAAAACATGCAATGGTGCTTCAGGCTGGAGTTCAACCTATAGTGGATGTACTGCAATAGCAGGAACACCAACAACAGAAATCTGTGATTTAAAGGATAATGATTGTGATGGCATAACAGATAATAATCCAGGGACAAATAATCGTTTAACACAGGGTTGTTATTCAGGTCCTTCAGGAACAAATGGAGTGGGCGTTTGCCACGGTGGAACACAAAGATGCACTTGGTGGGGATTTTTTGGTGTGTGGTATGGGTACTTTTGGGGCTCATGTGAAGGCGAAGTAATTCCAAGCACGGAAATATGTGATAGCAAAGATAATGATTGTGATGGTAGTGTTGATGAGGGTTTTGTAGTGAATGGTGGTTGGTCTGGTTTTGGTTCTTGGTATGATACGTCTAGTTGGTCTGCTTGTTCTGGTTGTTCACAGTCTAAGTCTCAGAGGCGGGATAGGACTTGTACTAATCCTTCCCCTGCCTGCGGTGGAGCTGCTTGTTCTGGTTTGAGTTATGAAACTCAAACAATTTCCCAAGCATGCGGGGCAGTGAATGGTGGTTGGAGTGGTTTTGGTTCTTGGTATGATACTTCAGGGTGGAGTACTTGTTCTAATTGTTCACAATCTAAATCTCAGAGAAGAGACAGAACATGTACTAATCCAACTCCTCTTTGTGGTGGGGCTGCTTGTTCTGGTTTGAGTTATGAAACTCAAACAATTTCCCAAGCATGCGGACTAACTAACGGCGGATGGTCTAGTTTTGGCGAATGGTATGATAACTCTGGTTGGGGTCCATGCATATCATGTATTTCATCAAAAGATCAGAAAAGAGATAGGACTTGTACTAATCCTGCTCCTGCTTGCGGCGGAGCGAGTTGCACAGGGCAAAGCTTTGAGACAAAAATAATAAAAAAAGATTGTTGCGGGTTTTCCAATTCAATAACCGATTTTAATGCAATCATTGACGGCAATATATTAACTGTATTTTATTCCTGTATAAGTGACTCGCCAGATTCAGATTTTACAATTACGGGCGAGTACTATTCAAAACAGCAATCTCTTACTTGCACAAGCGCATCTGGGTCATTACAAATAATTGATGAAAATTTTTCTCAAAATAAAATTCTTCAACTAGGGTTAAACATCCAGCAGCCTTGTGAAGTATGTTCCAAAACAATTTATGTATCAACACAAAAAATAGTTGAAGAGCAAACACCTGTGCCGGATTATTCATTAATTAGTATTTTATCCCTGCTTGGCATAGTAATTTTCATTTTAGTGAGAAAAAAGTGATTCATAGTTAAACTGATTTTTATGCAAAAAGCGCAAAGCAAAGATTTTTTTTGGAAAGGGGCTGAAGCAGAGCTCAGCCAAAAAACATTTGAAGAAAGAAATTTGCTGTCAAAAAAAAGGATTCCTAAAGGATACAGAAACAAAAAACTTGATGATCTTATAAGAAAAACAAGAACAAGAGGTGAAGCAAAACTCATAAGAGAAGCTTCTTCAGTAGTAAATGTTCCAGGAATATTTTCAGTTAATGAAGAAAAAGCAGAAATAATGATGGAGTTCATTAAAGGAAATCAGCTAAAGGAAGAAATAGAGAAAAATATTTTTTACTGCACTGAAGCAGGCAGGGAAATAAGAAAAATGCACGATGCAGGAATAATTCACGGCGACTTGACTACCTCAAACATAATTATTGCGCAGCTCAATGAAGAAACCAGGGAAAGAATAAAGAAACGCGGGAAATTATTTTTTGTTGATTTCGGGTTAGGTTACTTTTCAAAAAAACTGGAAGACAGGGCAACAGATTTGGTTGTTTTCAAAAAAACTTTTAATGCAACCCATTCAAATATTAAAAACGGGTGGGCATTAGTAATGGAAGGGTATAAGCCCGAAAAGGATTTGGTTGAAAGAATGAAAGTGATTGAAAAGAGGGCAAGGTACCATTAGTCAAATCTAAAAAATCAGGGCGCTGAGGAACCTTTTTAAACGTTCTTTTTTCTAATTTATGTATTGATTTTGTTGTTCTTTTCAACACCTCAAAAGGGTTGAAAGGTTAAATTTGAGTAAAAGGTTACTAAAAAAAGTGTTTTTTATGGCAGCTAAAAAGAAAAGTATTCCTACTGAAAGCAAGGCTGGCTTGTCAAGAGCAGAGCTAGAAGAACAGGTTGTTTCCCTTGCAAATGCAGGGCACAGCCCAAGCAAAATAGGGTTAATACTCAGAGATGAGCACGAAATAAAAAACTTTTCAGAAGAAACAGGCAAAACTATACAGCAAGTACTGAGAGAAAATGAACTAATAGGCGAAATACCTGAAGACTTATTGAATCTTGTAAGAAGAAGCGTTGTTTTATTCAACCACTTGGAAAAAAACCACAAAGATTATTCAGCAAAACACGGTTATGAGCTCACAGTTTCAAAAATAAGAAGGCTTACAAAGTATTATTCAAAGAAAAACAGGATACCTGCAGGGTGGCATTATACTCCTGAAGAAGCTGCGTTATTGGTAAAGTAATGTGAGGGTTATGAAAATTAAAGCAAAATTGTCGGAAAACAAAAAAGTTGTTTTCAAAGGCGAAGGAATTGAGGCATTGAAAAAAGTTGATGAAATGTTAAAGTAATGGTGAAATGAATGGCTGAACAAACAAAAGCACAAAAAGCATCCGCTGCAAGAAAAACTGTTGATAAGTGGAAGAAAAAAAAATGGTTCAGCATTGTTGCTTCAAAAATATTTGACAGAAAGCCTTTAGGCGAAACTCCTGGGGAAAAGCCAAAGAACATAATGGGCAGAACATTCAAATCAACCCTTGATATTGTTACAGGCCAGAGAGCTAAGCGCGATTACATGGTTTCATTTAAAATAAATGATATTCAGGGGCAGACAGCTTCAACAGTTATTTCCGAATTTTCTGTAAACAAAGGAACCCTTGGAAGAACAATAAGGAGAAGAAATTCAAAAGTAGGTATTGTTAAAAGAGTGCCTGTTGTTGGCGGAGAAGCAATGACTACTGTGCTCGTAATAACTGAAAGAAAAGCTCCTAATGAACAGAAAACTGCAATAAGGAAAATAATTGAGGAACAGTTAGCTACTCTTAATGGAAAAGATTTTGAATTACTTGTGCAGGAATTACTGCTTGGAAATTTTTCAAACGAATTATTTAAAAGAGCATCAAAAATTTACCCTGTAAAGAAAGTAATTGTTTCCAAATCAACTTTCTTTGAAACAAAGTAAAAGGAAATGAGTATGGCTCTGAACGATCCATTGGAATTGTTCTTAATACTTGTTTTTTTAGCTATTTTCTCAGTGCTTTCTTATAAAAAAAAATTGCTTGATTTTGAAGGAGTATTAATAGGGAATGCAGTGGGCTTGGCAGCAATAACCTACGGGCCTAATCCTCTAATTGATTTTGCGATTGTAGTTGTTTTTTTTGTTTTAGGTGAAATAGCAAGCAATTTCCCGAGAAAAAAACATGAAAAAAGAAATATATGGAATGTGATAGGAAATTCTTTGCCCGCACTTATTGTGCTTATCGGAATAATTTTTTTCCCGAGATATTCTTCCCTTCTTGAATTAGCATTTTTTGGGGCAATTTCGGCCGCGCTTGCAGATACTTTGTCATCCGAAATAGGGTATTATTCAAAAAAAGAGCCCTTAATGATAACCACTTTAAAAAAAGTTCCCAGGGGAACTGACGGCGGAATAACCCTGCTTGGGGAAGTATCCGCTTTGTTTGGGGGGTTAGTTATTGCCTCCATTTATTTTATGGTTTACCAGAATTATTATGCAACAATACTTATTTTATTGGCCGGATTGGTAGGTTCTAATGTTGATTCTCTCTTCGGAGCGCTTTTTGAAACAAAAAAAATGATGAACAACACACAGGTAAATATGATTGGTTCTGCTGCAGGGGCCCTGTTCTGCATGATGTTAGGCTTATTAATTTAGTTAAGCAAGAATTTGTAATAAAGGGATAAAATGGATTTAACACTTGCAATTATTTTCTTGCTTTACATAGTTCCATTGTATATTGCCAACGCGACCCCTATTTTGATTCATGGAAAAATGCCGCTGGATTTAAACAAAAAGCTTTTTGGAAAACCCATTTTTGGAAAAGGAAAAACCATAATAGGCACTATTTCAGGAATAATTGCAGGTACACTTGCAGGAGCATTAATAGCTATTTTATTCCCTTATTCACTGTTGCTTATACCTAATTATTTAGAGCTCTCGTTTGCACTTGCATTTGGTGCTATTTTAGGGGATTTAGCAAAAAGCTTTTTCAAGAGAAGATTTGGGATAAAAAGCGGAGAAAAATGGGAGCTTGCAGACCAATTGGATTTCATTGTAGGGGGAATAATTATAAGCGCTATAATCAGAATTCCGGAGCCAGGGTTAGTTCTGGTTTTATTAGTAGCAACCTTTTTTATTCATAAAGGCTCTAATTGGGTAGCACATAAACTGAAACTTAAAAAAGTTCCTTGGTGAATAAATGCGTGGAAGAAAAAAGGCAATAAAAATAAAGAATGCAAAAAAGAAGCCTGTATTTGTGCAGAAGCAAGACTTTTTTTCAGAAAAAAAGCTTTTATTTTTTGTAGCAAAGTTTTTCGTAATATTTGCAGTGCTAAACATATTGATTGAGTTAGCAGACCTTTCGTTTCTTACAAATTTTATAGCCTCTGTTTCAGCATCTTTTCTTAATGCACAATACCTGCATAATATTGTATTTGTCAAAAATTTTTTTATAATAACAAATTCCTGCACAGGGTTTGTAAGTGCAAGCATTCTTGCTTCAATAATATTTGCCCTGAAAAAGCCAAAGTTGAAGAAAAAAATTATTTTATTTCTTTTGGGCACAGCAGTTCTTTTAATAGTGAATATTCCCAGAATAATTTTTGTGCTTTATATGTCAAAAATTGGTTTCAATGCTGAACTAATCCATGAAATGACATGGTTTTTGATGAGCGCGGTGGTTCTTGCCATCTGGTATTATGGGACAAAAAGAATTGAGGGAATAAAAGAATTCAATGAACTGCTTTAGCTAAAATATTTTTTGGTAATTATTGTTTGTTCCGTTCATTTTCTTCTTTCTTGTGCACAATCATTTCAACTATTTTAGTAAAAGCAGGCCTTGTGATTAGTACCCCTATTATGGCTCCGAGAATTGCTACTACTGCAAAACCATACAATCCGCTCAAACCCGGCATTGATTTTGAAAGCAATACTATTGGGCCCATTACCCCAATCATTGTTATTGCTGAAGTGGTTATGATAAATAATCCCTCTTTGACTCTCTGTAAAAGAGAAAGAGTATCTCTTTTTGTTTTGTTCATTAACTCGTCTACAATTACAATTTCTGCATTTACTCCACTTCCTAAAGCCGCAATTAATCCTGCAAAAGCTGCTAAATCAAATGGCTGCCTGAAAATAGGGAGAGAAAGTATTCCTATTAATATCAATGTTTCAGCCAGAATTGTTGCAAAAATAGGTGCTGTTAAAGGCAAGCTTCTGTATCTAATGAAGATTACTCCTGCAATTATTATTAATGCAAGTACGCCCATAAAGAAAATATTGTCTAAAAAGGATTTTCCTAATGAAGCTGAAATAGTTTCTCTAGATATGTTTTTTACTGGGGTGGGCAAAGAACCAGATTCTAATAAAATAGCAAGTTCTTCTAAATCAGCTCTTGCCTCAGTCAAAACTTCTCTTTGTCCTGAAATTCGCAGTGTTGAAAACTCTTCTGCCTGGGAAATATCATCAACATTTTCATTTGTTATTCCTTCAGTCAAACTGATTATTTGCTTTGCTCCAGTAGCACTCCAAATCCAAGGGGTATTTTCTGATGTGTTTACAAAAGATATTTCAAAACCAATTGAATTCAAATCATTAATTATTTCAGAGTCTATGCCTGGAGAAACAATTACTTTTTTGCTTTTTGAAAACTCAACGGCGAGGGAACTTTTATCAATTAAAGAGTTAGAGTCTATTGTCAGAACTGATAACATTGAATCTTGTATCAAATCCTCAATTTTTGTGTCTGCAGGAATATTGTTGAACCTGTTTCCTTCCAAGAGCAATTGTTCATCTTCATCGTATTGTTCAGATGAAATAATAATTAATGCATTTGGTCTGTCAAGGAAGAAAGATGTTTTCTCGCATTCATATTGAACGATTCCTGTTGAAGAAACCCCTGCAGTACTGCATTGGTGGAAAGTTTTTTCCTTAAATCTTTTTGCGGCGGTTTCATTTAATACAAATGGCAAACTCCATTCATAAGCTGTTCCTGCTTTGAATACCCCAAAAGAATTGTCTCCTCTTAAAACTTTTCTTAACTCATCCCCTGTGAAAACAATTTCCCCATTTAATGTTGCCTCAAATTTTCCTTGCTGCCTTATTCTGGACTCTATTTTTTCAAGCGCGACAGGGTTAGTTTCCTCAGTTTGAATTAAGATAAATTTTCCGCCCACTGGGGAAGGAGGAGTGCCGAATCCATTAGGGTCAATTCTTGCCTGAATTACATTAACTAACCTCGCCATTTCCTCATCGCTTATTTTTTCCTGCAATTCTACTTGGTAAAGGGTTCCTCCCTTAAAATCAATTCCATATTTTATCCCATAAAAGCATATTGAAAACAAAGATAACAGGACAAAAGCTATCACTAGGGCGTATTGCCAATTTTTTAAAATATACCTAACAATACTCATTTTTTCGCCTTCTCAGTAAACCATATTAATAATGATGCGTTCATAAGCCAAGTAGCAATTAAATCGCCCACTAAACCAAAACATAAAATTGCTGCAATTTGGAAAACAACTTCGATTTGGAAAAGAACTGAAATAATAATCATTGCTATTAATGCAGAAAGAGTTGTTGCATTCATGGTTAATCCTGTTTTTAGCGCAGAAAAGGTTCTTGAACTCGGAGTTCCGTCCTTTTCTTTAAGCACTTTTGAGGTAAGCATAATGTTTGTATCAACAGAAGAAGCAACAACCATTAACAATGCTGAAATTGTCAAAAGAGACAAAGGTATTTGGAGGAAAACCATTCCTGTCATTGCCATTAATACATCAAAAATCATTGCGCAAATTATCCCTAACACAGGGATAGTTTGGCGAAAAAAGATAAAAATAATTATGATTAAACAAACCGCTGCCCAGAAAGCAATAACCATTCCTGATGAAAATGCGGCTTTTCCGAATGTTGCGGAAACACTTCTGTGTTGAAACTCAACATTTTCCCCAAGATCAAGTTTTTTAACAAGTAGATCTTTTAATTTATTTGAAAACTCCTCATTAAACTTAGTCAAAGCATTTTGAGCTTCAGTTAGCGCAACCTTTGCATTTGTGAAATTTTTGTCTTCTGAAGAAAGCAACTTAATTGCCTGAACCGAGAACTGGATGGATTCTTGCTCTTTTTTTTGCATTTCAGACACTGAAGCATTGTTGTCGGTTAAAGCAGTTTGAGCTTTTTCAATCAGTACTTCTGCTTCCAAAGCTTTTTCATCCTTATTATATTTTATGTAAGCGCCATGGCTAGTCGGGGAGTTAATTGTGGAGACATCAACAGGCATTCCAAATTCTGTTTCAATAATAGAAGTAACTTCTTGAGTAGATACCTCCTTGTCAAAACGAATAATTAAAACATTCCCCCCTGTAATATCAAGCCCTTGCTGGATTCCCGGGGAAATAAATACAAAAAACAGCAAAGGAATCGCAAGTATTAAAGGAATAAACACTACTTTTTTGTAGTTGTTTTTGTAAAAGTCCTGCATAAAAAAACCTTTTTGCTTAGTAATAAATAAATTCAAAACAATTAAAAATGGTCCTAATTGCTTTGTCCCATCAATTAAAAAAGCTGTTAAACCTTAAATATGCTATGAATGCGAGAAAAAAAATGACTGCTGCTCAAAAATACAATGTATATAGGTTTGTTCTTAGCGGGCTGGTTGATACAGAGGCAGAAAAACAAGCAGGAGAAAGGGCAATAGCAAAGTCAATCGCAAGGCACAGGGCAAAAGTTAGAAAAATTGAGCAAAAAAAGGCGAGAAAAATAAGAATTGCTGTTGAAAAGAAAATGCTTGTTAATATGAAAAATATATCATTTAAAGATACTGTGAAAGTAATGCTTATTTCTTCAGCGAGAAGGCTTTCACAAGGCGGAATTGCTGCAGAAATGGCAAAAAAAGATTTGGAATCATTCAGGGAAAAGTATATTGAAAATCCAAATAAGGAAATAAGCAGTTTAGCAAGAAAAATAGTGGCGGAAATAAAGCAAGAAGCAAAAGAGGTAAAAAAATGAGTATTAATTTTATTGAAACGCCCCAAGTTCTACTTGATGCTGCCCTTGCGAGAGGAAGAAAAGCCTCTTCAGAGTATCCAAAGCAAAAAACGATTTTTTATACGATAAAGGGAAAAGAAATTGCTAAAATAGATGCTTCGGCAAATTATCTTGAAGAAAAATTATTCAAAGCAGCACAACAAATGCCTAATTTTGACAGGCTTGAGCCATTTTACTACGATTTGTATGAATGCATACTTGACCTTGATGAAATGAAAAAAAACCTTTCAAGCATTTCCTCGGTTGCACGCTTAATCAAAAAAATCAGGAGAGAATCAATAGTAAGGCTTAAAGAAATGCGATACGGGGAAGGAATGGAAAAGTATGCCAAAGCAATAACAGGGGCTTACATAGGGAGACTTGCTTCCTTGCTTAAAGGGATAACAAAAAAAATCACATATTACAATGATGTTGCAAAAAAGCTACGCGAGTTACCAAGCATTAAAACACAGGAAGAATGCATAATGCTAGCCGGGTTTCCAAATGTCGGCAAAAGCACTTTACTTAAAAAAATAACTGAATCAAAGCCAGAAATAGCAAATTACCCTTTTACAACAAAAGGGCTGAACGTAGGGTTATTCCATGTACGCTATGTTCCTACACAAGTAATTGATACTCCGGGGCTATTGGACAGACCCTTGTCAGAGAGAAACAAAATAGAATTAAAGGCAATAACAGCTCTACAGCATTTGAAAGGAATTATTGTGTTTGTTGTTGACCCGACCTATGATATGGATAAACAGGAAAACTTATTTGCGGAAACAAAAAAACTTTTTTCAAAACACAAATTTTTGATAGCAATTACAAAATCCGATTTAGCGGGGAATGAGCAAATTGAAGAGGCAAAAAAAGTATTTAAGGGGTATGAAATTGTTGTAGAAGGAAACCACCTTAATTCACTGAAAGAATACCTTACTGCGAAAGGAACACATTTGTTTTCTTGAAAATCTACCTGCTTTAAAAAGCTTTTTTAGCTTTATTCTTTCTATTGGCTACGCGAATTTTAATTGATTTGTTCGCATAATTGCCAGGTGATTCTATGAATGACGAAGTTCAGCAAATAATGCAAGAAATACTTGCTGACAGGGCCGTTCCGAGGAATATCCGGGCAAAAGTTGATGAAGCATTGGCGAAAGTAAAAAAAGGGGACGTCACTGCTTTAAGTGAAGCAATCTACTTTTTGGATGACATAAGTAATGATGTCAATATGCCTGACCACACAAGAACAGATTTATGGCATGTGATTTCTCTGATAGAAGCAGAGAAAGAAAGAACAAAGTAGAAAGCAGAGCTGAAATTCAACAAAAAACAAATCTAATTCTGTTCCGTGCCAAAAAAATAAGCAAGTGATTTAATGGCAGAATCTTTTGAACAAGAAATACTTTCTTTTGCAGAACAAACAGGGTTAATGCTTTCAAAAGAATCAATAAACCTTTTGGCTAAAAATGATTCCTGGAAAAAAATACTTGAAGAACTTGCAGAAGAAGGCCATTTTTTTGTAGAACCTAATGCGCTTGAAAAAAAACTTGCAAGAACAAAATTATCACAGGTAGTAGAAGAAGTTGAGGTCAGAAAAGCTTCTTTTACAGCACAGGCACGAGACAGGGCGCCGAATTTTCATGTAATGGCAGAGTATGATGTTACCGGACAGAGCAGTTCGGAAGGAAAAGTTGCTGATTTTTTAAGATTATTCAGGAGCAAGTTTGAGTTATTATCAAACATGCTGAAAACAAGGCATAACCTGACACCAATTCCAATAAAGAATCTTGCAACTGTCCGCGACAGAGAAAAAGTTGATGTAATAGGAATGGTTAACAAGAAATGGATTACAAAGAAAGGGCATACAGCATTCGAGATAGAAGATATGGAATCAAAATGCATTGCCTTGGTAATGGAGAAAGAAAAAGAAACAGTACAGAAAGCAGAGCACATACTTGAAGATAATGTTGTGGGAATAAAAGGAACAAAATGGGGAAAAGATTTTATTATAATTAAAGAAGTTTTTTGGCCTGATATGCCGATAAAGACTGCAAAATTAATCAATGAAGATGTGTTGATTGGAGGAATAACAGATTTGCATATCGGGAGCAAATTATTTTACGAAGACCAGTTCAAAAAACTCCTAGATTATCTGAACGGCAGGGGATTAAACGAGAAACAACAGGAAAGAGTGGGAAAAATACAATACTTATTTGTAACAGGGGACAATATAGCAGGGATAGGAGTTTATCCTGGGCAATTGGATGATTTAATAATAAAAGATGTTTATGAACAGTACGCAAAATTTGAGGAACTAATGCTCCAAATTCCTGAATACATACATGTGTTTATTTGCCCTGGACAGCATGATGCGGTAAGAAGAGCAGAGCCCCAGCCGGGAATTGCAAAAGAATTCGTTCCACGCCTGTCAAAATTAAGGAATTTTCATTTCATCTCCTCCCCTTCATGGGTGGAAACAGAAGGGCTGAAGAATCTTATTTACCACGGAGCAAGTGTTCATGACCTAATTAGTTCTGTGAGTTTCCTTGAAATGACAAAACCTCAAGATGGAATGGTTGAGTTATTAAAAAAACGTGACCTCATGCCAAAGTATGGGGGAAAGAATCCTTATGTTCCGGAGGGAAAAGATTACATGGTGGTAAAGGAAGAACCGGATCTTGTATGGATAGGGGATATGCACCATAAAGGATATGCAACTTACAGGGGAACAACAGTAATTAATTCGGGGTGCTGGGAAGCTCAGACAGATTTTCAGAAAAAAATAGGGCACATTCCAACTCCGTGCGTATTCCCAACAATTAATTTGAGAAACAGGCAGATAACTGAAGTGCATTTTTCAAAAGAAACAGTGGAAAGAGATGTTACTGAAGGGATGCAGTGATTTTTATGGGCGAAGAAATCAAAAAACAAGAAACCCAAAATCTTGGACAAGTTTTGAGCTCTTCAGAAGAAAAAAAATTTGACACCCCCTTTACTGAAGAGGAAAAGAAAAGACAAAGTACTGTAAAAAAACTTTCCTCTGCTGAAATGATTTCACAAGAAATCCATTTTCCTGCTGAGCCGCATGTAAAAGAATACTTTAAAATTATCCAGAAAGAAACAAGCGAGGTATTTGCACTTGCAGAGAAAGCAAAAAAAACAGGCTGTGATTTAACCGATTTTGTTGAAGTAACTCCTGCAGTTGATCTTGCAGACAGAACTGAAATAATTATTGGTCTGCCGGGTCTTGCAAAAAGATTCAGGGAAATTTTTGCTGAAGCAAAAGACAGAAGAAAAGCATATTTTATCCTGTTTAGAGAAATTTTGGAACAAAAATGGTGGAAAATTCCTGATGACGCTAAAAGAATTGAAACAGCAATAAAAGCATGCTTGCTAATTGAAACAGAAGGAGTTGTTGTAGCACCGCTTGACGGAGTGCCAAAAGTAGAGATTAATACTAATCCTGATGGCTCAAAATATGTTGATATTTATTTTGCCGGCCCAATAAGAGCAGCAGGAGGTTCATCAACAGTTGTACCATTGCTTCTTGCAGATTATGGAAGAACATTAATGGGACTAGACAGATACAAGCCTACTCAGGATGAACTCGAAAGATATGTTGAGGAAATTGGGATATACCAAACAGAGGTTATCTCAAGGCAATACATAATGAAGGACGAGGAAATAAGAATCATAATAACCGGTTGCCCGGTATGCATTAATGGTGTACCAACAGAAGAAGTAGAGGTATCAGCACACAGAGACCTTGCAAGGATACCCACCAACAGGATACGAGGAGGAATGGGGCTTGTTGTAGCAGAAGGATTAGCACTCAAAGCACTATGGGTAATGAAAACAGCAAAAGAGCATGGATTAAACTGGGACTTTTTAGAAAAAATAGTTAAAGTGGAAAAAACCCAGACAAAAATTGAAATAAAGCCAAACAAAGCCTTCCTTGACAGGCTGGCTGCAGGAAGACCAATCCTTGCTTATCCGAGCGCATGGGGAGGATTCAGATTGCGTTATGGAAGAGGAAGAAACACAGGAATAATGGCTAAAGCAATTAATCCCGCAACAATGATTTTGGTTGATGAATTCATTGCGGTAGGCACGCACGGAAGAATAGAAAGACCCGGAAAAGCAACACAGTTCTTTCCCTGTACAACAATTGAAGGGCCTGTGGTTTTATTGAAAGACGGAACAGTAATGAGGGTTAATACAAGAGAAGAAGCTGAAACCGTAAAAGCACAATTAGAAAAAATAATTTATTTAGGGGATTTGCTTGCAACATTCGGGGATTTCAAAAAAAGCGCACACCCATTAATTCCTGCAGGTTACTGTGAAGAATGGTGGCAACTTGAGCTCAAAAAAATATGCGAAGATGAAGAAAAGAAAAATAAGCTCAAATCACTTGGGCTTGAGAGTATTCTTGCCATGCGCATTGATGGATTAAGAAAAATTTCTGAAAAAAATGCGCTATTGTTAAGCCGTGAATTTAACCTTCCGCTGCACCCTAATTTTATTCATTTTTATAAAGCTTTAAATAAAAAGGAAATAATAATGCTCCGCGAATATTTATTCACCGCAAAAATTGAAAAAACCGCTGACAACTTAATCCAACTAATTATTCAGAATAAACACGAGGAAAAAAAATTGCTTGAAAGAATCGGGCTCCCCCACAAAATAAAAGAAGGATTTATTGTCATTGATGAAAATGCTTTAAGTTTGATTGAAACATTTGCCATTGAAACAAAAAAACAAAGCACTAACGAAAATGCTCTTGAATATTTATCAGAAATTTCCGGATTTGCAATAAAAGACAAAGCGGGTTCATTCATCGGGGGGAGAATGGGCAGGCCAGAGCAGGCAAAGCCAAGACAAATGAAAGGAAACCCTCATGTATTATTCCCAATAGGATTGAAAGGAGGAACCACCAGAAGCATAAACAAAGCGATTGACCAGAATTACAATGAAAGCGGAAAAGTAAATGTTGAAATTGCTGAATATTACTGTTCTCAGTGCAAAAAAATTTCCACCAATCATCTGTGCACAACATGCAATATTACCGGGGCAAGGCTGAATTTCTGCAAGCATTGCGGCAAATCAGTTACCGGAGAAAACTGTGGGATATGTGGAAACAAAACAGTCCGTGCAGGAGAACATGAAGTTGATTTGCGTGCATTAGTTGAAAAAGCCCAGAAAAACATTTCCGAGCCCGTACTCTCTGATACAATTAAGGGGGTAAAAGGAATGATTGCGGAAGTAAAAGAAGTTGAGCCGCTTGAAAAAGGAATTCTCCGTGCAAAACATGACATACACATGTTCCGTGACGGCACATCAAGGTTTGAACTGCTTAATGCCGGAATAACCCATTTCAAGCCAAGCGAAATAAATCTCAGCGTTGAAAAAGTAAAAGAGCTCGGCTATGTAAGAGATATTTATGGAAAAGAAATAACTGACACAAACCAGATGATTGAAATTTACCCTCAGGATATTGTTGTAAATGAAACATGTGGGGATTGGCTCCTCAAAGTAAGCCGCTTTTGTGATGATTTGCTTGAAAAATTCTATAAACAAAAAAGATTTTACAACGCAAAAACAAAAGAAGATTTAATAGGGCACATAGTTCTGGGGCTTGCTCCGCACACCTCCGCAGCGGTAAATTCAAGAATATTAGGATACACAAAAGCACGCCTTGGTTTCGGTCACCCATATTTTGTATGTGCAAAGAGAAGAAACATTGATGGGGACCAGGACTCGCTTCTGCTTTTAATGGATGCACTGCTTAATTTTTCACAAAAATATTTATCAACAAAAAGCGGGGGCAGAATGGATGCACCCCTTGTTTTTACAATAATAATAAACCCTTCAGAGGTTGATGATGAGGTACACAAAATGGAAACCTGCTGGAACTTTCCATTAGAATTATACGAAAAATCATTGAATGTATGCGAACCTAATATTGAACTGGAAACAGTAAAAAACAGGCTGGAAAAAGAAAAACAATACTCAGGATTAGGATTTACTCATGATACAAATATTTTTGATGAGGGTCCAAAAATGTCTCGTTATATCCAGTTAAAAACAATGGATGAAAAAATACAGCGCCAAAACAATTTGCAGAAAAAAATAATGGCTGTAAATGCGAAAGATGCATTGGAAAAAGTTATGGGTTCACACTTCCTGCCAGACATAATCGGAAATGCACGCGCATTCTCAAGGCAGACATTCAGATGCACAACCTGCAACGAAATATACCGAAGAGTGCCCTTATCAGGAAAATGCTACAAATGCGGCAAAAGCACTATTATTCTCACAATACACGAAGGCTCTGTGAGGAAATATTTGAAAATAGCCCAGAACATGGCAAAACAGGAAAACCTATCCTCATATTTAATACAAAGATTGGATATGATAGAAAAAGAAATAGATTCAGTATTCAAATCAGACACAGTAAAACAAAAAAGCTTGTTTGAATTTGCATAAAGGAAAGTTGTTCCATTATTTTTTGTTATTTTTCTTAATATATGCCTTTATTTTTTTTGAAAAATCTTCCGGGTTAATTGGTTCACAGCCGAGGCTTTCAATGATTTCCCTTAAATTAGGTTCATGAATGTGGGCATCATCATTTTCACTCAAGAATTCCACTTCAAGAATATAAGCAAAATTCTTTATGTGCTGCACACAAACAACATATTCGTACCCTTTGTGTTTATGCATAAATTCCTGCTTATGTTTTTCCCAGGGAGGATCAAATGTAAAATCAAGCATTTCCAGTGCCTGTGCGAAATGTTCAAGATATTCTTTTGTGGGCAAAGGAAGAACAATTTCTTTCCGCGAAATTTTCGTTGGGTCGCCTTCTTTGCAAACAATTTCAATTGTTTTGTCAGAATGCCTTAAGCGTATATCGCCAGGCCTATAACGGGTAGTAAAAATAATTTCCTCATTGATTTTTTTCATTTTTTTTGGAAGCTCATCTGTGAGTTTTTTATATTTTTCTTCAGAAAGCAGGGCTTTTAACTCAATTTCAAAAAAAGATTTTGGCTGAGCCATTCAATCACATTAACATTCAATTCATTGCTTTGAATAATTCTTTTTCCAAAACAGTTTTGATTTTTCCAGCATCAAAGCCTAATTTGATTAATCTTGTCTGGCCCCTCATTCCTTTCCCGGATGTTGTTACTAAAATAAGTCCGTACATTTCCAGTTCATTGATGTATTGCCTGTACCATCTGCTGGTTATTGTGCGTTCTTCAAATTTTTTTGCAAACTCAAGGTAAGTTTCAAAAATTTCTCCGGAATATAATACTCCTTCCTCTATTTCTCCGCTTACTTTTCTTATTCCCCTTTTTTGAGTGGTAAGCTGGGCAATTGCATACAAAACAAGCTGTTGCTGTAAAGGCAGAGTAGAAATCATTGATAAAATAATTTCCTCCTCAACACTTGCTTTAGCTTTCTCAACATGCTTATCAGTAATCACTTCTGAATTTTCATTATCCGCTATTTCTCCAGCTCTTTGCATAAGCATTACCGCTGTCCTTGCATCCCCTGATTCCTGTGCGGCAATAGCTGAAGCTAAAAAAATAGCTGATTCAGAAACAACATTGGATTTGAAAGCCAATGCAGAGCGTTCATCTAGTATTTGTTTTAATTCATTTGCATTATAAGGATTGAAAACAAGTTCGTGTTCGCACAAAGAACTCTTAGTCCGCGGATCAAGCTTTTCTTTAAACATTAAATTATTTGAAATCCCTATTAATGTAACAGAACCTGATTCAACTTCATCATTTCCTCTGCTGAGAGAATAAACCAAATCATCAACATCCTTTACTTTATCAATCTCATCAAGCACTAAAATAAGATGGGCTTTTTTCTGGTTAGCAAACTCAAGCAGTTTTTCATAAACAAAAGAAGCACTGTAGCCCAGGAAATCTTTTTCAGGATAAAAACACCTTAATGCCTTAAGCAAAGCCTTGTATTTAGAAGAATGGCTCCTGCAATTAATATAACAAGAAAAAGAACTAATAGAATTCTTTTTTACAAAAAAATCCAATTGCTCAAGAACATGCTTAACAGTACTTGTCTTGCCCGTGCCGGTTTTTCCATAAATAAATAAGTTATTTGGCTTGGAATTTTTTATTACTGCTGACAAAGCCTGGGTTATATCCTCAATTTGTTTCTCACGAAAAGGAAGCTTTTCAGGAATATAATGAGGGGAAATAATATCCTTATTCAGGAAAACAGAGTTCTTGGCCATTTGTTTTTCGAAAATATTTTCCATTAAGCTCACCCTCTTGATTTACATTAATCAAGCCCACTTTAAGTTATTAGTCATTAGAAACAAATAAAAATACTGGCTCCTTCACTTCCGACAAAAAACTTCCACTAATATGGTGTCTTTCAAAATAATATACTTTAAGTGTTCGAAAACCAAACCAGGGAAGCGATTCAACAAAGATTAGTTTTTTTTTATTCATTTTAGGAATATTTTCCTTATTATTAAATTTTTTTTTAATTAAAATTTTTGTTATGGTTAAATTATGTGGAATTGCCTCTTGCCATAGGGCTTTTATATGTTTTGCTTAAGAAAGAATAATTAAGACGCGCTTTTACGCGGGGTGGTTAGTTTGGGTTTTTTTGATAAAGTAATGAAAAAAGATTCTTCAGTTGACTTGGACGATTTTTTAAACAATTTAGACCAAGTTCAGGAAGAAACATACGAGAATGCTGATGCTTTGGTTAAGCCACTTGACTTAAACACAGAAGTTGATGCAGATGCAGTAATAAAAGAAGTAAAACAGGGAAATCTTGTTTTAGCTAATATAGCTGATTTGAATAAGAGAAATAAAGCTAAGTTAAAAGAACTCTTGTCAAGAATAAAATCAGAGGTTAGAGCAATAGACGGCGATATGGCTGGAATATCAGCTGACAGAGTACTAGTAACTCCATCAAAAGTAAAAATCATAAAGAAAAAAGGACAGTGAGTTAATTGTACTTAGGCAATCCCTTGTTGCCTATTAATATAACCGCTATAGGCGCAGCCAGCTCTATTAAAAAAGAACTGGAATCGAAAAATTGGCACGAGTATGAGTTAGGGCCTTTAAAACTCGACTTAGTGCCCTATTTTTTGTTCAACTACCATTACTACCTTGAGAATGGGGGAGATGGCAAAAAAACAATTAAAAGCACTGTTCATGGATTACTTGCCGTTGATGGGCACAGAATTGAAGTAAGGGATGACCTAGTTGAATTGCTGAAAAACAATTGGAAAAAATCTTCTCCGGAAATACCGCGGGGAGAATTTTATGAAAAATGGAACAATGTTGACAAACGCGAACAAGATGAAGTGCTCCAATTAAAAACAGCACAATTCTTTGGAATTCCAAAACCAAATGTTGTTATCTCAAGCCCAAAAAAAATGCTTGTACCGTTTTACAAAACAACAGTTATTATTGATGAAAAAGAATACTCTTTAATTATAAATGCTATTGATGGTTCAATCCAGGGAATAAAAGAAATCCCTGAAAGAGAAAAAGGTTATATGGAAATAACAAAAGAAACAATTAATGATTTAAAAAAACCAAGTTCGTGGATAAGATACTCCAAAGAAGCTTTGTTTGAAGGAAGCGGAGCAATAGCAAAGAAAATAAGCAATGCTAATGCAGAAAAAAGTTCTACTGAAAAAAAAGCATCAAAAAGCATTGATTTATCCTTTCTGGACAGCAAATTAATTCTTATATTAATAATGATATTGGGGTTATTGCTAATATTCATGGGATTATTCAGGATAAAGCCAATATAACTTAGGCAGAATTAGTTAATTTCTTCTAATATTGATTTAACTTGAAAGATCTTGTCTTATATCACACAAATTAGCATCAGTAATTCCCTGTTTCAATACATTCAAATCATTCAATATCTTCTGCTGATTCCAGAATAAAATCCATTTCTCTGAAGAAGGGCCGATTTTTTGGTTTGCAACACAAATCTCTTCACTCCTTATTTTACTGAACACATCAGCAACACTATTGACTTTATGCAAAGAAGTAGTTGATTTCAATGTTAATATGCTTGCGTTCATGTCATTCGGATTTTCATTGGGTGGAGCTCCCACTCCGTTAGAAGGCAAAGGAGTATTATTTAAAAGATTAGAATAGAATCTAGCCTTATCCAAGGTTACTTGAGTTTCTTCAGGCAAATAAATAACAGTTTCCAAATAAATTTTACTGTTTGGCACAACTTTTGAAAATTCAGGTATTACAAATTTGTTATTTAAGTTTGAATCAGGAACACGGTAAGGAAGAGTCTTTACTCCACCAGGAGGAGAAGCACTTGTAGTTTCGCACCCATTGCTTTGGGTACTTGCAAATCCTGACCAGTAAGTGAAAGTATCTGCACCGCTAAAATAGCCGCTTACAGCAAGGTCAGCATCAGAATCCCCATTTGAATTGCCTGTAACTTTTATAAACAAAGGATCAGCATATGTTTTATAGAATTTATTAAAATTAATTGTGGAACCGGCCTTGTTGAAATCCATTACTAATCCTCTGTCCTGGACATTTGAAGCATAAGCATTTGGTTTCCTGTTGTTTGCAAGTTCATTAATTTTTTCAGCAAAAGAATCTGTGCTGTCATCCTCATAGAAGAACCAGTTATATGATGGATTAGATTTTTTCTCAAGGGAAACAGTTATATTCAAGGCGTGATTCAATTCACCGCTTGGCAGGAACAAATAATTATTTGAATAATTAACTTCACCTGTTTGAGCAATATTAATCATTACCTTGTGCATTCCGGCTTCAATAGTTTTGTCCCCAGTAATTCCTGCTTTTTCAAAATTAATGCTTTTTATTAGCTCGTCAAATTTTATTTTATTAGAATCATAAAATCCTATATTTGTGAAGATCATATTTTGTATCATGCTCAAAGATTCACTGATATTGCTTGCACTAATGTCCTGTCTTCTTAAGTAAGCATTAAAGGAACTTAAGTTAGAATCTTCATCCATTAAAGACTTGATTAAAGCATTTGCCTTAGCTATTCCGCTTTGGTCATTTGTTGATTGAGCCAAATACAAATCCTGTTGAGCTGCATTCAAAGCTATTTTCACCCTGTTAATTTCTTGAAGTTTTTCAGATAGTTGCACTAAGAATTCTCTTTGTGAACAATAAACCCATTCAGGATTTTCCGGAGAACATTCATCGATTGAGATTAATGGTTTATTTGGGCTTTCGTTTCCTCCAAAGGAAAGATTCACTCTTGGAACAACAAGTTCACCCGTTTTTCCAACAGTGCCATCATCAGCAATACAATAATTTTTTTCTTCTCCCACAACTTCTATTTGGAAATCCTGCTGGTCAAGGAAACCAACCTGAAAAACAATTTCATTAGAGGTAGCTGTGAAAGGATAACTGCTTCCAAAGCCGTTATTAGCAATTGCAGAATAAGTTACATTAAGCTTTATAGGCTTAATTTCTTTTGGAATTCCGCTTAAACTAAAAGTCACTGTTGCAGGAACAACCATTGATTGGCCAGGATTAATGGTGAATCCTTTATATGTATCACCAACACTGCAGGTAACTCCAGTTGGGCAATTCATAGTATAATTTTCTATTTTTTCTGTGTAATGGGAAGTATTGTTTAAAGTGAAAAATACTTCTTCAGTTGAGGAGCCGGAATTATTGAAAGAATTTATTTTTCTTGGACTTGGAGGAGTCAGAACAGCCATGCTCGGATTTTCAACAAAGAATTTTCCTCTAGCAATTTCAGTATGCATAATATAAGGGGAATAAGAACTAAAACCGTGTGGAGAAATAACCCCTAATCTCAAAGAAATATCATATTCGCCGGGGGTATTAAAATCATAAAAAATTTTTCCATCAGGTTCGCTGCTATCAAACCATCCTCCTCCAATTGTAACGTCTGCTGACCTGCTGCATGTGCCTACTGCGGGAATATATGCGCCATTATTTTTGTAGCAAATAGTCTGGTTATCTGAAGCAGTTACACAATAATTCGATGGATAATTTGTAGGATCTTGGTTTATTGGGCCTTCATTATTATTTCTCCCATCAGTGGCAAGAATTTCTCCAGTATTATTATTGTATAAATCAACATAATTAATCCAGTTAACTGTAACATAAGGATTATCACAAGCAAACAAGAGGCTTTTTAATCCCCTAAAATAAAAAGTGGTTCCTATTGGAACAGTGTATACGAATTGTATATTTCCTGCGGATTTTTCAGGTCCAAGGACCCAGCCGCTGCCGTAAGAATTTGCCATTTCATAAGTGGGTGCAATAGTTCTGGCTATATCTTGTCTTAAACAGTGAACAGTTGCTTCAGCCCCATTGCCAGAGTAATCATATGCACATACAAGCGGAGCAAGAATTAATGCAAATAAACCTATGCAGAAAAGCATTAACACTTTTTTTTGCCCAATCACTTTTTTCTCACCGTTTTAAATGCGTTCATTCCTATAATTATTGCTACAACCAAAACTAATAAAGCTATCCATGCAATTAATGGGATAGCGAAAAATTCTCCTTCAAGTGTTATTGATGGGGCACATTGTGTTTTACAGCAAGTGCCCTGCTTTGAGTTAAATGAGGGGGAAGGGCAAACAGAGCCTTTCTCGCATACATTATCATAGCAGTCAAATAATTCAATTGTGTTCTTGTCAGAAGCAATTTCTCCTAATTCAGTGTTGTTTCTTTTTTCAGGAGGCAAAGCAAGATTCAATGCAATTAATTGCTGCTGCTTAACATCAAAGTCATCCACCATGAGGAAAAGATTTTCTTTAGGTACAATAATACTCTTTGAATAGGAAATATTTGTATTTATTTTTTCTTCAAAAAGCGTTTTTTCAGTGGAAAAAATCCTTGCCTGTGCATTAATTTTATTTTTCTTCAATGAAAAATAAAGCACGTTTGTAGCCTCATCATAATTCCAAGTTACTTCAACAGGCTTAGGGAAAGCTTCATCATATGCTTCCTGCGCGTTTTTTAATGGAACACCAAAACACTCATTCTCAAATACAATTGTGTCTTTTATTACCTTAATACATATTTTTGAGAAAGACCTTGAGTTCAATAAAAAGTCTTTTTTAATTATTTCCCCTACTTTGATAAGTGCAACATCAGAGGATTTTTCTTCTATCAGTGTATTTTCATCAAAAATTTCTGCTTTTACAGAAAAATCCTTAAATTCAGGCAAATTAAAATGATCAGGGCTTCCAGATAAAATCACTGCAACAGAATAATTTTTTGAATCCAACCCATTAATGAAAACTTTTCTTGCTTTAGCTGTTCCCCCTGAAACAATTACCCTGTTCTTGTAAACAGATTCCGTTTCAGCGCCATTATATAATTTCATGTTAATTTCATAAGCTGAAGGGATTTTTGGGGCAACAAGCTCTACCTTCACTGTTGTACTTGAATTTGCAGGAATGCTTGGTACACTAAACTTTTGTTCATCACTTGGAGAGCAAAATACTGAAGCCCATTCGCAAACAGATATCCCTAATTCCAGGGAAGCTTTTTCTGTACTGGATTTATTATTTATAACAATGTTACCTGTAATTTTTCCTTCAGGAGAAATAGGGAATCCTTCCTGGCCAGTAACACTATTGAAGTTGGTTTCGTTCCTGTTAATTACCGCCCTGGTTTTTTTTGCCGAACCTGTTATACTGAATTGTTTTGAGGAAGGGGAAAGGAAGATACTGCTTGCCCCTATGAACTTTGATTTTATTACCCATGAATAAACATCAAGCCTGTAATTACCGCTGCTCTGCGGATCCAAAGAAAAAGGAATTGTTTTGCTGGAACCAGGTAAAATAAAATCAATTGGAATTATTTTTTCAAGGAAAATATTATCATTTATGTCTGAGTAAGTGCCTTCCGCAAGATGAAGCACAAGGTTCCCGCCAATTAATGGATAAAGTTCCATGTTCTGTACAATAACGTTTCCTGAAACAGAATCCCCTGTTGAAAATGTATTTTTGTCAAGTGAAACACTAATCATTCCATGCCACACAGCATCATTCGGACCAAGTTCAGCTGCATTTGCTCCGCAAGCCAAAAACATTAACGCCAATACAATGCTTAACAAAATCTTTTTCTCCATAAATATTCCTCAATATTTTGAATACTCCTTTCTTTATTATAACTATTACTGTTTTTTTTTATTAATTTTTTCTCTTATCTTGACTTAACATAATCAACAATATTAATTATTCCATACTGGTCGCCTGAAACACCCATATCAATTATTCCTGTTTCAATGCTTCCATCACTGTAATTTGCATAATCATTTCCAACAAACCTTGCTTTCAACAAGTTGCCTTCAACCCATAAAACAACGGCATCCGAGTTGAGTGGAGTTGAACCATTTGCTTTTACATGACTTATTTGAAGAGTGAGTAAATTTGTATCAGCTGATTTTCCTAATTGTACTCCTGGGTTTAAAGAACAAACATTGTAAGCACCACTACTGGTTACACCTGTATCATATGTGTTGCATGTAACCCATGAGTCACATTCAGCAGGGGTAGGTGCTGTGTTGAAAGGAGCATAAGTTACACAGAGTGGAGCGAAACGCGTGGATTCGACAGCCGGAACCCTTACTTCATAGAATTTACCATCAGCTCCCATTAGTTCTGCCAAACATGAACCAGATTCACAGTTACCTGTCCAAAACCCTTTGCTTAAATCAACTCCAAGCCATGGGAAAGGAGTAGTATTAATAGCATCCATCAATTTCGCTATTTCTTCATTACTAATTATAGTGGGTATGTACCCGCTTCTGATGAGGTCTCCGTTCATTCCTTCAAAGAATCCTTTTTTGCAGTATTCTTCAGCAGAACCAATTCCTGTTTCAGGCATGAATTGCCTTGCTATCCAATAAACATGCCCTCTATTGTCGGTACTCCCTAACTGGAATCCTGCAAGAATAGCTTTATTGTAAAGGCAATACTTTTGCTTTGCAGCCAAAATATCATCATTAATACTATTCACACTAGCATCAGTAACACTGAATCCAGCGCATTGTTCAGGAGTAGGTGCTGTATTAAAAAGAGAGTAAGTTCCGCAGAGGGGAACGAAATGAGAGGAATCAGTAATAGGAGCTCTTGCGTCAACAAATGCTCCAGTTTGTGTCCTCACTAAAACCTTGCACGAAGTTGCATCACAATCATAAAGCCAAAATCCTTTAGTTGAATCATTGCCAAACCAAGTTGACCAATCAGTTGTATTAAGGCCGTTCATGAGAGTAATAGCTTCATCAGAACTAATATAATCTGGTACAAGAGATTGTGACAAAAGCGTTCCGGGAGTTCCTTCAAAAAATCCTTGCTGGCAGTATTCTTCAGCAGAACCAGTGCCTGCTCTTGGCATGAATTGTGGTTTAGTCCAATAAACTTTGCCGCTAGAATTCTTTTCAGTAGGTTTTTGAGGATAAGTAAATCCAACCGGCATAGTTTTTGCTTTCTGGCAATATTGCCTCATTTCATTAACCGTTTTATTGCTTGTTACCCCGCTCAAATCTTTTAAAACAAAAGTCATTCCTTCAACAGGATAAATATTATAGTTGCCAAGGCTTGATTCAAATGAAACATAATCATAGGTTGGTGCAAATGAATTCAAATCAACTCCTTCAAATGCTGAAGAAGCCTTTGGAATAAAATAATCTCCAAACTGAGTGTACTGGCAGGAATTGTTTATTGTAAACCCGAGCTGTGGATTAGTTTCATACAATTTGAATACATCCTTGGAAATAGCGAAACATTCGTTAGGGTTAGAAATATGCACTTTCACTGTTTCAGCTAAAGAAAATTTCTTTGCAGTGCTAGCATTTCTTGCTTTAACATAAACAGGGAATATTCCAAGAATATCAGAAAAGCTTGCAGTTGAAGAATAACCCTTGTTTTTTCCGTTGATTATAACATTGCATTCTGTAACAGCAGGAGTCAAATAAGGATTGAGAGTAACAGTGCATCTATTAGTCATTTCAAGCCCTGATTCAATTAAAAGATTTACAGGGAAAGTGCAAGTGCTTTTTATGATTAAATTAACATCCGTATTCCAATTAATGTTAGCTTCTTTTGGTTCAAGCCCTATAGTGCTTGGGAAATAGGCTTTAACACAAGCAAGACTTTGGTCCTGAATGTCTCCAGGGCCAGCAAGAAGTGTAATGTGGAAATCCGTGTAATTGGTATCGGAAGGAACAATATCAATATCCAGGCAATCTTTTTTGTAAGCATAAATGCCATCTACTATTTTATTAAAATAGTTTCCATTAATGTTTGCTGAAATTTTATTAGTAGCGTTAGTTGGGGTTGTGGTATAACAATTTCTTTTTGGCTGCAAAGAAACTTCATCAAGTGCGGCAGGGACATTTCCCGGCAAACCGAAAACTTCTCCATCAAAGTTTTGATTCATTACCCCTGCCAAGAATCTTGATCCCACAAGCCTCAATTCTCTTGCAGTTGATTTTGTATTAATAAATAATAAATAAGTTCCATCCTTTGTTTGTGCTTCAACAACAAGGTAAGCAGTGGTATTATACCCTGATGAATATAAATTTGTAATAGGTGCAGAATTTTGGGCAAATGAATTTAGGGTAGTTTTTGTCAAAATAGCTTTTGATGATGCGCCTGTCATAGAATCAAATTTTATTTTATCTGAGAGAGCGCTGGGAATAAAAGATTCAACCGCGCCCGAATAAGAATATACATTTACATTAACATCAGTCATATTAGTTGCAGAATTATTATATAATGAAATTCCGAGGGTATTCCCTAAATCACGATTTATTTTAACATTACTGTTATCAGTAAACTTTTTGGTGGTACTGTTAAAAGAATAATTAGTGCTGTTAACATCTTTGTCATTCATTGTAACATAGAAGAACAGTTTTGGGCAGCTAGCATCTATAGATGAATCACAAATAGGTGCGCCAACTTTAAAGGAAATTCTTCCCTTGTCTTCTGAAGCAACTGAAGGGTGCTTTTCTTTTCCATTGAAACTGAGTTCAAGGAAGTCTCCGTTCTTTGCATTGCTCATCGAGAATTTGGAAATAAAATTATAAGTTCCTTTCCTTAAAACGCCTTGCCACTGGATACCTGCTTGCCTTCCCTGTCCTGCAGTACTATCCCTGATATAGAAACTATCAGGATTCAAAGGGATTTGCTCGGATAAAGCACTGGCATATACTCTGCTTTGCTTGTAAAATAATGGCGTCCAAAAAGGAAAGTTTGTAATCAAAGCCTTGTCATTTACTATAAGCGAACCAAATAAATCAGAGTAAGCCAAATCTTTGTTTATTATTACATCAATTTTTGTATAATAAGTGCCATTTTTATCCAAAATTCCTGAAAACTTTTTGCCTTTAATAGCATCAGTGTTATCAGCATACAATCCATTAAAGAAAACATTTACATTTTTGTCAAGTATGCTCACCGGATAGAGCCTGATGTTGAAGTCATTGGAGCCCATTACGAGGGGGGGCATTGACCCTCCTATTTCAAGGAAATTAGAAGCATATCCGTTCAAATCCACTGTAATCAATAAATGGCTAGTTCTTTCATAACTCGAACTAACAAAGGACCCGCTTTGATAAGCAAGAATTTCTGTTGGCGTACTAGGGATTGAAGAAAAGTTTCCTGAATTAGAATACAATTTAACACTTGCAGTGTTAACATTCAAAATAGGACTTCCATTGTAACTAATTAACTGCACTCTGACAAAAGAAGCATTCAAATCAATATTGACATCAAAATATACTCTCTGGTTCATATCAATATTTTTTGTAGCTGAATACCCGGAAGTAATCCCGGTAAAAGCAGCACTTGCTGAATAAGTCCCAACAGGGAGGTTTGTGAAAACTGATGAACCAGCTGAATTAGTTATAACTGCATCCTGGCGGAGTTTTATTTTATTTATTCCAAGAGAAGAAGAATCAAAGTAAAGGAAAGTACTTGCTCCAAACAGTGCTTTCTGATCGGATTTGCTTTTTACATTTACTCCCGCAGAGCCGCAGTTTGAACTTGTTGCCTTTTCTAAATAAACAATTTCCGGGCCCTCGCTGACTTTGAAGAAAGTAGGTTTAATGAATTTGTAAACATACCCTTCCTTGTAAATGGAAACAACTCTTTTTCCATCATTAATAACATTCATGTTAACAGCAACCATTCCATCAGAATTAGTGAGACAGCTTGCATTAGGAATACAGTTCCTATATTCTGGCGCAGCACCATTTACATAAGTTCCATTAGCATCAGTTGTGACTGACTGAACAAATACTTTCGCTCCTGAAATAGGAGTATTGTTGTCAGAAGATTCAAGAACTTTAATTTTTATGAACCTGATTGTAGAAGAATCGACTTTAGTCATTGCCAATTCAATGGAAGAAGAAACCCCTGCAGAAACAATAATTACTTTATTTTCGTCAGCGTTAATAGAAGAATAAGTTCCATCAATGCTTGAAGCAATTACTCCATAAGTTCCTGGGAGAAGAGTTCCTGAAGCAACTCCTCCATTATCAGTCCTTGCTGTGCCCGCAATTCCGCCCAATGAATCAGTAAAAGTTATTTGAATTCCAGAAAGCATTTTCTTTGGAGAAGAATTTTTTTCAGAAACATAAGCAATTGCGGTACCTATACCAGCAGGATATGCTGTTAAAGCAATAGAGTTTTTGCTTGCAGGCAAAGGCGTTGAAACCCCTGACAAAGGCTCATAACCGGGAGCAGAAGCTCCAACAGCAGCAAATTCACAATTAGGTTCATTCAAAGTAAATTCGCCATCAAGTGCGCCATCATCATTATCTTTCACAGTTTTTTCAGAAATATTTTTGTTATTGCATTTGAAAACAATTTCGGCCATTCCAGTGGAATCAACAATTGTTGCGCCTGAACCAGAATCAATCAATTCAGCAATAGTACTGTCAGGATAAGAAAGAGAAACAGGGACAGGAGATAAAGAAATTTGTGCATTCCGTGAGCTAAGGTTCACTTCCTGGTCCTTGATTTTATTGTACCCTGTTTTTTCAGCGGAAATAATGGCAGAAACATCTTCCTCAGAAGGGAAAATCATTTGCCCGAGCATTTCATAAGTATTTCTTGTGCTTCCAGAAACAGTTAAAACTGTAATTCCTTCAGAATCGGTTATTTTACTAAACAAATCTCCATTAATTGTCCCTGAAAGCTTAACAGTAGGCAGGCTCTTGTTTGTTTTAACATCAATGGTTGTGAAAGTAACATCATAAGGGGAATTGAATTGAATAAGGTACCCGAGGAAAACCATTATGAAAAGCACTAAGAGCAGAAAAAGGACAAAACTCGGAACAACTTTATCAATAGGATCAATTACTTTGTAAACAGGGACTTTTTCATCAATTTTATCAAGGGCATCGTACCACTTATCTTCAAAGAAATAATATATCCCTTTAAGTGAACTCCCCAAACCCATTAAATCACTAACCCAGTATAGCTGTAATATAATAAAGAGCGGTTAAGTAATTAATAAAGGTTTTGTTGAGCACTTTCAGATATAATCTGCTTTGAGGAAAGCTGTTTTTCGAGCTGATTTGCAACCACTTTTCCAAGCAAAGATTCAACCTTATGCAAATTGTTTTTTACCTCGCTTGGCTTCCTAATCCCTGCATTAAAGAGCTTTCTTGCCCTCACCCTTCCAATACCCCGCAATTCAACCAGCAAAAGCAACTCCTCTTTCACCCCATGCTTAACCCTCTTCCCAAGCTTTTGCGCCTGCACTAAATGCCTATCCTGCCCGAGAACCTTGGACAACTCAATAGTTGAGTAAGAAAGCCACTCAATAACCTGGATTTTACCGAAAAGCAAGCCGGGAGCCAAGCCAAAATCCTTAAACAATTCCTGCTCCTTTTTCTCATTAACCCATTTTTCAATCATTAATGCGGAAAAAAACTTTTCCAAAGATTCAGGCTCGAATAAAACTTTTTCCTGGGCAAAAGGCAACTCATCCAGCCTGTTTGATAATTCCTCCATAAGCAAAGCATTTGCATTCTTTGGAGCATGCATCCAGGGAGAAAACTCCATGCAATTCACCCAAGAATAAAGATAAGAAAAAGAAGTAAAAGTTTTTTTTGCTGACAATGCCTTAATTAGTTCAAAAGCTGAATCAGGATCAAGGAAAAGGTCGGAAACACGCCTGCCTAAAAGAGTAGAGGAAAAAATTTCTCCCTTTTTTTCAACAAATTTATACTCAACAAGAGAATCAACTATCTCAAGAACATTATCGAGCAGTTCCCCCATGTTCTGGAACTGGTGCGCATACAAAGTTTTCTCGAAAAAAGCCTCAATGCTTTTTATATCATAAATATAATTTGTTGCAATAAGCGCAAGAACATGCGTCCTGAGAATAGGAATAATAGAGAGCTTGGATTCAATAGGCTCTATTTGCCCGTTAATATATTTCTCCATAAACAAATCTTTCTGCTGATCAGAAGAAGCAATTAAAATAGATTTTCCCTCTGTGGAATACTTTGGCCTGCCTGCCCTCCCAACCATCTGCTTAACCTCCCTCGTTGAAATTAATTCCATTCCATATTTCTCAAACCTGTAAAGGCTTGGGATAAGCACTAAATCAGCAGGGGTATTAACACCTGCGGCAAGAGTGGGCGTAGCGCAAATAATCTTTATTTTCCCGTTCCTAAAATTTTCCTCCACAATCTCTCTCTGGGTATTCATTAATCCTGCGTGATGAAAAGCCGCACCAAGCTTAATGGTTTCAGCAAGAGAAGAACACTGTTCCGTCGGAGACTCAAGAGCATTCAATGCTTTCTCAGCAGCTTTATCCAAATGGATTTTATTTTTTTCCTCAACAAAATTTTTTGTTGTTTCCGAAATCTTTTTAGCCATTTGCTCAGCCCTCTTTCTTGAGTTCATGAAAACAAGCAATTGTTTTTCTTCCTTCAAATTTTTCTGGATTATTTCCTCCAAAGAACCTTTCTCGCTAGAACCATCATTGAATTCAGTTTCAGTTTCAAGCAGCACCCCTTCACGCAGCTTTACCGGCCTGTAATCTGACTGAATGAGTTCCGCATCAAGCCACTCAGAAATTTCTTTTGAATTAGGAATAGTTGCACTCAAACCAAGAACCATTAATTTAGGGTTATTGAGCCGCATCTGCGTTAATGCAATCTCAAGAACCGGACCCCTATCCGAATCCAACTCGTGAATTTCATCAACAATAATGCATCCAACTTCCTTCAGCCAATCAGATTTATGCCTTAACAAGCTCGCGAGCTTTTCGTAAGTAGTCATAATTACATCAAAATTTTTCAAATAAGAACTGCTTGAATCCAAATCACCTGTAGAGACAGCAAATTTTATTTTTGATTCACTTCTCTGCTCGGAATATTTTTTCTTAAAATCAGAGTAATGCTCCGAGGCAAGCGCACGCAAAGGGCAAGTGTAAATAACTTTTTTGTTTTTATTCAAAACTTCTTCAAGCATAAAGAGTTCAGCAATAATTGTTTTCCCGCTTGCTGTGGGCGAGGAAACAACAAGATTTTTTTCAAAACCCTTCCTGATGCAATCCTCCTGCATAGGATTAAATTTTTCAAACCCATTTGCCTTAAGGACAAGTTCATTTATTTTATAACGCATAAAAAAGAATTATTCAAGAGAGTTAAAAAACTAAGCACAGCTATTTGCCGGCGCTGCTTTTTGCAAGCGCAATCCTTACTTTTTCCTCATCATCAGGGTTCGTTACCCCGAACCAGGAATCATTTGTTGGAATAAGCTTCATACTAATCTTTTTTTCCTTAACTAAATTGCCTAACTCAACAGGAAGCAAGCACTCAATTTTCTTATCTCCTTTATGCTCCTCTTTGAATGAAATTAATTTTTTGCTGAGCAAATCAAGCACTTGTGGAGTAAGGCCGAATAAATTCATGCTGCACAAATTTTTTTCATTCAGTCCCTTTTCATTCAAAGTTGTTTTTTCTATATCAAAAATCTCAATAATTTCTTCAACAAACCCTTTTTTATTTACCTTAAATATGCCTCTGTTTGTTTTTCCTTTCTCAGGAATCACTTTACCAAGCTCATAACCGATTGAAACACATTCATTTGAAAAAGAATTTTTTAAAAAATCATGCACTTGCTTCAGAGCTTTTTCTCCATACAAATCATCCCCGTTACAGACAACAAAATTATTTTTAATAATTTTTTTTGCAGAAACAAGCGCATCAACAGTACCCCAAGGCTTATCCCTCTCATTTGGATTAAATTCCTGATTGGCATAATTAACAGGAATCCCTGAATAATTATTCCCGAATTTCTGCCTGAACGGTTCTTCTGTTTTTTCCCCGACAATGAAAACAATTTCATTAAAACCTGCTTTAATTGCCTGCTGCATTGAAACCTCAATAAGGGTTTCATTATTTACGCCAACTTGCGCGAATTGTTTTATTTTTCCTCCAAAACGGGAAGACAGCCCCGCAGCCATGTAAACAATAGAAATTTTTTTAGAAGGAATCATAACCAATTTAACACTAAGGAGTAATTAATTTTACTTTTATTAAACTTAGTGGTGCGATTATCAGTTCTCTTTTATTGCAACAAAATGATATGCTTCCTGTAAAGCAAGAATAGCTTTCGGCAAATCATCAGTGCGCAAAGAATTAGTTTTCTTCCAATCCTCGCCAGCCTTATAATTTCTTTCCATTGTTGTTGTGAAAAACTTTTTTCCTTCCTTGGAAGAGTTCTCCCAAACAGCAACTTCTACCGCGCCAACCTTTACTTTCTTTACCGGACCTTTATTTTCAACCATAATATTACCTCCATTATTTTTTAAAACAAAATTTTGTGTGGGAATTACTCCACAAAAGCTTCGCTTTTGTGAAGCCTCGCAAAACTTTTGTTTTGCAAGGAAGAAGGAACAATAATTAGCGCCTTACAGCAGGGTGATGCGCTTGGCGCCATTATTGTTTCCAAAAATCAAATCCTAATATAAGAGAAATTTGGTTCCCTCATCCCAGTAGCTTCAACAAACCTCATTATTCTTGATTCAAACATACTAACACCTCACCTTGATTTTAAGAGGGCTCTAAAAAGAGCCCACTAATTCAAAGTATATTACACCTATTTTTTTTGTATATAAAGAATTTGGAGGTTCCATGCCGGCGGTCAGCGCAAAAAGGATTTTTTAGAAAAAAGTTTTTTTAGTTAATAATTTTTTTAGTGCAGATAATTATTCTTTTGTCCATTTCTGCATTTCTTTCAAAGATTTTTCTGTTTCATCTAATTCAGATAATTTTTCTTCAAGGTCCTTTACCTGCTTACCAGCAGCACCCATTCTAAATCCCTTTAAATCATCAGCGAACTGGGCAACTTTCTTATTTTTCTTGTAAATAATTGAAGTATTAACAGTTTCAGTTAATTGTTTCCTGTACTCAATATCATTAACAAACATTTTCACCATTGGCTGCCACTTTTTATCAGAAACAAGGTGTGCAGGGAGCTTTACTGAATCAGCATCCTTCCTGTAATCAGAATCAATCATGCTTTTGGCAACATGCTTCCAGTACAAAGGCTCGGCAAGTTTTTTCACCTGGTGAACCTGATGATACATTGAAGCGGAAAAATGCTGGTGTTTCCACTGGCCCAATTTCTGGGAATAAATTTTTTTCTTCTCCCTGATTTCCTTTAACTTTGAATCAATTACCCCTGAATTAGGGTAAGAAAGCTCAGGCCATTCTTTTCCATTATCATGAGCCTTTACCACGCCATTAACCGCAAGATAATGCTCCAAAGCTTTTCTTCTCTCTCCATCCTTAGGCGCCTTAGGAAAAGTCTTTTCAAAATCCTTAATGGAAGCAACAACCCCGTGCATACAACTCACTCAAAAAATTCTAGGCAAAATAACGCAATATGAGTAAGGAGTTGAAGCTTAAAAAGGTTTTCAAACAGAAAAATGATTACAAGGTGAATAAATGTTTCCAGGCGGAGTAAATCCAAAACAAATGAACCAAATGATGAAACAATTTGGGATAAAAAACGAAGAAATAAACGCAAAAGAAGTAACTATTCTGCTTACAAACGGAAAAAAACTGGTTTTTAGTAATCCACAAGTAACAAGCATATCGATGAGAGGAACAAAAACCTACACAATTGCGGGAGAAGCAAAAGAAGAAAGTGGAGTGCCTGAAGAAGACATAGCAATGGTTGCAGAGCAAACAAATGTCTCAAAAGAAAAAGCAAAAAAAGCCCTGGAAGAAGCAAACGGGGATATAGCAGAAGCAATACTAAAAATAAAAAAAGAATAAAAAAATTTTAAGAATTACTATCAGTATTTGGCGCGTTTGAATCAAGTGTTTTGTTCTGGTCAATCTGTAATTGATTTATATAATCCTCTAATTGTTTTGTCTGAGTCTTATTTTCCTTTTCAAGCAATTCCAAAGCAAGAATAGCTTTTCCCTGAACCTTAATAGTGCCTTCAACAGTAATCTCATCACCCTGCTGAGTAGCCAGATTTGATAAAGCAGATAAAGTTGAATTAGGGAAAGAAAAATTCCTGTCAATATTCAAATCAGCATTGTGAAGCATAACACTGCTCGGAGAAGAAATGGAAATATATTTCATTGCCTCAAATCCTTGATTTTTATCCAAAAAAGTAATATCAGAAATATTCTGGGCAACAGAAGAAATATCAGCACCTTTCTTCAAAGAAATTTCTGCAATGTAAACCCACTGATTAGCATCAGTACTTGTTTTCTTGAACTGGGAAGAAACTTTTGAAACACCTTCAACTTTCAAAACAGTCGCATCAATCTCAGCTTTATTTGTATGAGAAGTCATTGCCCCAACCCTTATAGAAGAAAGTTCTTTCAAAGCATTAGTATCAAAAGACAAAGAATAAGTAAAAGCATTTTCTGTAGGGGAAGGAAGCTGGTCTCCAGTATCACTGCTATTTCCTTTATCAACATAAAGCAGGCCCATGGCAAGCATACTCAAAGCCATTACTGCAGCAACAAACAAACCAAGAAACCTTACAATCTGCGATTTATCCATAAAAATCAATAATAAAATAGTCGGCGCTATACGTTTAAAAACCTTAAACAGCTACTTTTTCTTTAGAAAGTTACTGGCAAATGCTAGTAATAATAATATATATAATATAAGGGTGGGCTGATGGCTGAAAAGAAAAGAAAAATGGTTAGCGTGAACTTCATAGGAAAAGAATTGCTTGAAAACAGGGTATTTGATACAACCCTTGCAGAAGAAGCAAAAAAAGCAGGAATCTTTGAGGAAAAAAGAAAATACGCTCCCCTTGATGTAATACTTGGTGAAAAAGAATTATTAGAACAAGTAGAAAAAGAATTAGAAGGAATGAAAGAAGGAGAAAAAAGAATTACAAAAATGCTTGCAAAAAATGCTTTCGGAGAAAGAGACGCAAGATTGGTAAGAGTAGTACCTTTACAAAACTTTTTAGAGCAAAAAATAAATCCTTTCCCGGGATTAGTTGTACGAATAGCAAACGCAATGGGGAAAGTACAAAGCGTAAGCTCAGGAAGAGTAAGAATAGATTTCAACAACCCATTAGCAGGAAGAGATATAGAATACCATATTGAACTTGTAAAAGAAATAAAAGATAAAAAAGAAGTTGCTGAAAAAATATATGAAAAATATTATTCAAGAATACCGGGGACACAAAAAGAATATCTGGATGGAAAACTAACAATCACAGCAACAGGGGATTTTTTGAAGAATTTAGAAAAAGTAAATGAAGCAATAAAAGGAATAGCAAAAGACTTTGATTTAGAATTAGAATTCAAAGAAACAAAAGCAATTGCGGGGGAAAAAGAAAAAACAATAAAAGAAACAGCTTCGATAGAAGAACATGTCCACGGGCCTAATTGTAATCATGAACACGAAGAACAAGCTGCTGTAAAACAAGAAAAAGTTTTAGAAAAAACTGATACAGAAATAACTGGAAAAAAAGCGGTTACAAAAGAAAAAAGCATAAACCAAATAGCAAAAGATATTGTAAAAGAAAAAAAGGGAACAGCACAATTTGATGTAACAAGAGACTCCTCATCAACAATACAAAGACCAAAGAAAAAAACAAAATAAATATTAATTCAAAAAAATCAAAAAGCTAGAATTCACTAAGCACATAAAAAAAGAAGTAAAAGTAATAATACAAATAGATAATTAACTTAGGTGAAAAAATGGATTTAGCAGAGTTTAACTTATACACCCCATTAATTCAAGCTGGAGCAACAATTGTTTTAGTTTGCATTACAGCTTATTATGCTTGGTTTAGCAAAAAATTGGTTGATGAAAATAAAAAACTTCGAGAATTACAACTATTCCCCCACATACTTTTAACGTTTGTAAAAATAAAAAGAAATGACTTAATTGGAGCAGGGATGGATAGAGGCGAATTTCTAAGGATAACTAATGCGGGAAATGGTTCAGCTTTTAATGTAAAAGTAGAAGCAAAATTAAATGATAAAGCAAAAAAAGATATTTCATGGACGGCAAAAGTTCTTAATTCAAAAGAATCTGTTGATATAGATAGGAATAATTTTGGCATGAGCAAAGACTTCGAATTTTCAAGAAAAAAAATACCTTTTGTTATAACTTACAAATTAGCAAATGGAGAACCAAAACGATATACTATAATAAATAACGAACCTCCATTTGAAGAAGATTGGTGGGGTTCATTTGAACAAAATGGCCTTTCTGGAATTAAAAGTGCTTTAGGTGGAATAAAAGATGAATTAAGGGAAATAAGGCAAGCAAGGAATCGAAGGTAATTAATCGTTTTAAAAGCAAGATATATTTTCCACATAAAGCCAGACTTTAGATGCAACTTGGCGACTTAAATTGCAACTAAGACTTTAGGTGCAAAGCTCTTTACGCAGAAACTTTATTATACTTGGAGTTCCTATTCCTTGGACTGGTGAAGAAATGGCTGGATATGAGGATTTTGTTGATTTAGGCTACAAGCCCGGTGCAAAAGATGTGCTAGCTGTTTTTAAAGTAAAAGTTCCTGATTGGGAGACTCCGGAAAGAGCATTCGGAGCAATTGCTTCAGAAAGTTCAGTAGGAACCTGGACTGATTTGAATATATGGGCAAAGTACCCTCAAGTAAAAAAAGTTGCAGCAAAAGTATACAGCGCAGAGCACACTCCTGATGGTTACTGGATAAAAATTGCTTACCCTGAAGACCATTTTGAAATGGAAAATCCAAGCCAAATACTAGCATCAATTGCAGGAAATGTATTCGGAATGAAAGCAGTTGATTCACTAAAATTACAGGATATACAGTTCACAAAAAACATGGTAAAAAAATACAAAGGGCCCGGAGTGGGGATTGAAGGAATAAGAAAAATGTTCAAAGCAGAAAAAAGCCCATTAACATTATCAGTACCAAAGCCAAAAGTAGGAATGACAACAGAAGAACACGCACAAATAGGATATGATATTTGGACAGGAGGATTAGATTTACTAAAAGATGATGAAAACTTAACAAACCAAAAATTTAATCCATTCAAAAAAAGAGTAGAGAGAACATTAAAGCTGAGAGACAAAGCAGAAAAAGAAACAGGGGAAAAGAAAAGCTATTTAGTAAATATTACCTCTCCAACAGTTGAAGAAATGCTTGAAAGAGCGAGATATGTAAAAAAAATGGGCGGAGAATACGTAATGATTGATATTATTACTTCAGGATGGTGCGCACTAAATTCATTAAGAGAAGAGTGCGATGATTTAGGATTAGCAATACACGGGCACAGAGCAATGCACGCAGCAATGACAAGAAACCCTGACCACGGATTCTCAATGAACTGCATAGCAAAATTCTCCAGATTAATAGGAGTAGATCAATTGCATATGGGGACAAGTGTTGGAAAATTGGTGAGCCCGAAAGACGAAGTACTGCAATGCCAAGAAGAATTAACCGCAAAAAAATCAAGAGCAAATATGAGAGAGCATTGCTTAGAACAAAACTGGTACGGATTAAAACAAACATTCCCCGTATCCTCAGGAGGATTGCATCCAGGAATAGTGGATATGATATTCAAATTATTTGGGACAAATATTATGATACAACTTGGCGGAGGAGTGCATGGCCATCCGCAAGGAAGTTACGCCGGAGCAGTAGCAATGAGAGCAGCAATAGAAGCTTACCTTGACAAGCAAAGCGTAGAGGAAAAAGCAAAAACATGCCCCGAATTAAAAGAAGCACTAAAAGCCTGGGGAAGAACATTGCCAAAATAAATTTCTGATTTTTTGGTTTATTTTAACAAAAGAAAAAGTTTATTAACAATGAAGCGATTAGTAGTATCGGAAAATTTGCCTTTAAAACAAAAGAAATCAGGCTATAGGGTGGTAAAATGAGTCTAAGTACGCTTACGTTTGGAAGCATGAACAGCATTAATGCTAATTCTCACACAAGAGGAAAAGTAAAAGTAGTGAAAGCAGAGAAATTTGTGGGCATGGAAGCATTATGCATAATTGCGAGGCTCGTTGATGGTGCTGTAGCAAAAAAAATGCATGTGCAAGGAAAACCTGCATCACAGATAATCAGCGTTGAATCAAAAGTAGGGGACGGTTATTGCACAAAATCAGGAGCACAAGTAGTCCTCATGGTTGAAGGAATAAACAAGGAAGATTGCCCTACAGGTGCAGAAATAATATTCGAAAAAAGTGCTGAAGAAGCAGTAAAATCAAAAGGAAAAATAATAATCGCATAATAACAAAAAAGCTTCTAATGCACAGGCAAATTATCTAACCGAAAAACTTAACTTGAGTTCAGACATAAATAAAGTATGGTTCAATTATTCTGGAACAAGCACAAACACGTGCATTTGAATAACACCCTTCTTACAAAGGAAAACAAAGAACTGATTTTGTATGCAACAGCACTATTTGTTTTACCATTGTTTCCATTGAACCAGCTTATTACAGGAACAATAGTCAATGCTTTGCTGATAAAAACAGCAATAACCTACAAATCAAACAAAGTTTTTCTATTATCCATAATACCAAGTACAGCAGCGCTTGCAGGGGGAATTCTTTTCAGCAATCTGGCAAGCCAATTAATTTTAATGCTTCCAATAATATGGCTAGGGAACTTAACAATAATGTTTTTAATGAAAAATCTTTATGCAGAGAAGGGTAAAGAATTTATTTACTCAGCTTTATTCTCGGGAACAGCAAAAACAATATTATTATTCAGTGCATCCGTTTTTCTTTTTTCACAATCACTGGTGCCGGTGCTGTTCTTAACAATGTTTGGAATAAACCAGCTGATTACCGCTGAAGCAGGCGCTATATTAGTGGCAGCTACAAATTATATTGCAAAAGAAATTTTCTGAATAATAATTAAAAGAAGAATCAAAACTTTCCTTCATAAGCTTTAACTTTTTTCCTTATTTTCTCAAGCGTTTTTTCATTAGGCCTTATACGGGAATTATCCAGCGCTTCGCCGAGCAAGGTCTTTGCTCCGCCATAATCATGCCCTGGCCAAAGAATAATTTTTTTATTGAGAGTTGAAATAAAAGCAAGAGATAAATCAAGCTCTGAATCATTCCCTCCATAAGCGGTTGTTCCAACCCCATTAACAAACAAAGTATCCCCGCTGAACAAATTATTTTCAATCAAATAACAAACACTGTCATCTGTGTGGCCGGGAGTGTGCAATAATTCAATAACAATTCCTGCAGCATTAATTGATTCCTTTTTTCCAAGCATATCTTTTTTCGGAATGAATTCTTTCACACCAATTGACTCAAAGTATTTCAAGAGCTCACAATGATCAGGGTGATTATGGGTAAGCAAAACCATCTCAACCAAAAGATTATTTTTTTTCAAAGCATTTTGAATTATTTTCAAATCCCCTGTCGGGTCAATAAGAATGCATTTTCCTGAATTCTCTTTAAAGATTAAATAAGAAAAATTATTATCAAAACCCCGGACTTCAAGCTGAATTGCCTTGACCATAAAGAATTTATAATCGAAAAGAATTATTATTGGCATGGATTACAAAAAAAGTTTAATAGCAGTAATCCTAAGCGGATTGGTTTACATAATAGCATCAAACCTGTTAAGCTTGATTACACAGGCAGTAATGCCGTTCAATTGGGCTGATGTAGGCGGAATGCGTTCAATAAATGATCCAGTAATGATGTGGTTCATTCTGTACGGTTTCGTGTTAAGCATAGGCGCAGTGCTATTGTATCCATTGATAAGCCTTAAAGGAAATTTGACCAGAAAAGGGGCGAAATTCGGGGCATTAATGTGGGTTGCGACAAATGTTTCATCAGCATTTGTAATATACACTACAATGACTTATCCTGCAGGGTTTTATCTAAACAGCCTTGTATTTGGATTAGTTTCATGGGTGCTAATGGGAATAACAATTGCTTGGGTATTTGAAGCAAAAAAAACTGCAAAAACTAAAAAGAAAAACTAATTATTCGAAGGCGCTTATAAATATTAAGCGCCTCTTTTTTTCTTAAAAATACAACGTTTTTAATCCTTCCCTTGCAGAGTTTATTTTGGCAAAAAGCAAAGCTTTTGTTAAACTATGCCTTGGTCGTCCAGTGGTCTAGGATCTACCCCTGTCAGAGCCTTGCTAAGGCTCGCGAAAGAATTTGCCCATTGCTTCGCAACGGGCAGAAAGCGAGAACTTTCAGGTGTTACTGTTCGGGTGGGACCCGGGTTCGAATCCCGGCCAAGGCGTAATAATACAATTTCTTAGGCAAACATAAGCCTGTTTTTTATACTCCTTAAGGACTATCTATTTAGTGAATTTATGCCAAAAATATTTATTGCATTTTTATTCTTTCTTTTTTTCTTTACAGGCTTTGCATTCTCTTCATCCATAAACACCACGCTTGATGAAGAAATCGGCCTTATGCTTGAGGGAAAAACAATTGTGATTGATCCCGGGCACGGAGCAGAAAAAACCGGCACGGCTTATCCTTTAACAGGGAAAGCTGATTTTATAGAAAGAAATGTTGTTCTGGAGATATCGAAAAAAATAAAGAGTGAACTGGAATCCAAAGGGGCGAAAGTTTTTTTGACAAGAGAAAGCAACGGAGCAAATCCTAAATTTTCTACGAGAAGAAATACTGCTGATGTGCCAAATTCTGTTTTAATAAGCATTCACTTAAACGGAAGCAACAATTCCTTGGCAAAAGGAATTGAGATTGTTTATGATAAAAGAGCAGTTAAGCAGGAAGAGAGCAAGAAACTCGGTGAAGCAATTATAGGGGAATTGAAACCAATTTTTTATGAAGTACGCGGAAAAGGATTAAAAGATGTAAAAGAAGTAGGAAAAGAAGAGCTAAGCGTGCTCTACAGCCCGCAAAGCAAAAAAAATCCTTCCAGGCCATCCGTTCTTGTAGAAGCAGGTTTTTTGACCAACCCAAGCGACAGAATTTTTTTGTCAAATGATTCAGGGAGAGAAAAAATAGCAAAAGCGATTTCAGAAGGAATACAAGAATACTTTTCTGTAAAAAGCAATGTGATAAAGGAAAGCATCGCTGCAAAAAGCAGTAAAGAAAAAGTAACCGTTTCAGGCAATACTCCTGCGGGCGCAAGCAGCGGAACAAAAAACACTGCGCAAAAAGAATTTTTTTCTGAACAACAAACAGCAGAAAAAAGGATTGTTAAGGTAACTGAAGAAGAACAGCAAATAAAGCTGGAAAATATTAGCGATACTAATAAAGATTTGAAACCAGTGTATATTGTTTTTCTTCCATCCGGAGAAAAATTTTCCCCTGAAGGGTTGTCAATAGCTGAACTGAAAAAAATATTTTGGGGAAATGACTATTTGTCAAAAAGCAGGGTTCCGCTTGGTTCAAAAAACCTTGATTTCTGTGGATTATATTCTGTTGATGGAAATAAGGAACTTGAAATAGATTTTAACAAAGCATATGGGAAGATGGCAAGAGTGTGCTTCAAGGAAAACACATTTGAGGAAAAAGCTTTTTCAGTTAAAATTTTGGGCTGGAATAAAAAAGAATTTGCATTTATTGCAGCACAAGATAAGGGAAAAACCATTAACAGGTTTGATGAAGGGGAAATAACAAAAATATTTTACAGGAATGCATTGGAAAAGGCAGAACCTGTAATCGCGCAGCGCACCCAATCAGCAACAAAATACTTGGCGAAGCAAAGCAAATCCTGGGGGTGGGATGTTACTGATGATGAGTGTGAAACAAATTATTGTGATTCAGAACAATTCATGGTTTCACAAATAAGAAAAATACAAAAAGTAATAAACGGGGGGCTTTCTCAGGAAGAAGAACAAAAACTAGTGAAAACATATGCCTTTTTGAAAGAAGACGGATTCTCAGAGGATTTCTTTTCCGATTTTAAGAAAAGCCTTAGCGAAAAAATATTTGAGGCGCCTGACTGGTTTAAAGGAAAAAATGGGTTGGGCGAGTTTTTTAGCGGAAAAATAAAAATTATTCCTGAAAAAATAACTAATCCTGGATTGTACCAAGTAATAAGCTATTTTGAATCAGCTAATCAATCGGATTTAAATGCTTCGGCTTCAGGAGAAAAGCTTCTTTCAGAGACAATGAAAGAACAAATGTTTTCCGGTGGAAAGCTAAATGGCACAATAATAGTTGAGTTGAAAAAAATAAAGGATGCGGAGAGCGTTGCCTCCTGGCTGAGGATACCTGTTGATGGTTCACTCGGGCTTGACGGGCACAGGGATGGTTATGGCTCACTTGTTGCTGATGGCCCGGCAATCGTATGGGAAGTAAAATCAAGCGGAGAAAAAATAATTATTCCCCTTGCATCAGCAGGAAGCAATCCTGTACAATGGATTCATTCAAAAGAAACCTATTCCTCAAAAGGCAGCGGGCTATCAATAAAACCGACAGGGTCATACACAATAACTCTTGATAAGAATTCGTTTGAGAGCGTGGAAGAAGCACTTGAATCACAAGGGGAAATGATTCTTGCTGATGGAAATGCTGAAGAAACAAATTTTTTATTTTCAAACGAAGAATTGGGGGAAGTTTATCTTGATGAATCAGAACAAACGGAAACAGCTGAAAATCAGGAAATACAAAACTCTGTTACCCAAAATGTTCCCGGCAATGAAAATTTGGAACAACAAATAAATTCACAAACAGGCTCTGCGGAACAAAAATTTATTTTCCCTTTCAAAACCGAGTTCTTGATTGTAATTATAGTATTTGTTTTGCTTTCTGCTGCTTTTCTTTTATCTGCAAAAAAATGGAATAAGGAAAACCCTAAAGGAAGAAGAAATAAAGAAGAATATTGATTAAAACAAAGGGCAAGTGAAGAGTTATTAAACACAAATAAACAAAATTTTGTAATGAAAAAACCTGAACTGATTCTGCCGGCAGGCACATTGGATATGCTAAAAGCGGCGGTGCTTAACGGGGCTGATGCGGTTTATTTTGGCTCAAAAAAGTTTAACGCAAGAATTCCTGCAAAAAATTTTGAGGAAGAAGAAATAAAAAAAGGAATTGATTTCTGCCATTTTTATGGAAAAAAAGCTTATTTAACAATAAATATTTTGTTAAAAGATTCCGAATTAAAAGAAGCGATTGAGCTGGCAAAAAAAGCTTACTGCTTGGGAATTGATGCGGTAATAGCCCAGGATTTGGGATTCATTAAGGCATTAAGAGAACTGCTCCCTGGATTGGAAATACATGCTTCAACACAAACAACTTGCCACAATTTGCAGGGCGCTGAAATGCTTGCTGAGTTAGGAGTTAAAAAAATTGTGCTGGCGAGAGAACTAAACTTAAGCGAAATCAAAGAAATAAAACAGGCAATGATTAAACACAATGTAGAGATAGAATGCTTTATTCATGGGGCACTGTGTTTTTCCTATTCGGGGCAATGCTTGTTCAGTTCATTTGCCTTCAATAAATCAGGGAACAGGGGGCAATGCTTACAGCCATGCAGATTAGAATATGATTTATACGAAAAAGAAAAAATGACAAAACTTTTTGGAGAAAAAAAGAAATTTGCTTTATCAATGAAAGATTTGAACACATTGCATGGAATCAAAGAGCTTACTGAAGCAGGAATAGATTCATTCAAGGTAGAAGGAAGATTGAAAGGAATAAGCTATGTTGCGGCTGTCACACAAGCATACAGAAAAGCAATTGATGATTGTTTTGCAGGAAATGAAAAAAAACTTACTCGTGGCGATGAAAACTTTATGAAAATCGCTTTCTCGCGAGAACCAACAAAAGGATATGCATTTGAAGAAAAAGAAATGACTTATATTGAAAGTCCTTCCCACAGAGGAATCCTTGTTGCAAAAGTAATAGGGTTCAACCAAGGAATGCTGAAACTCGAATTATTTGAGCCATTACAGCAATGGGACAGGATAGCAATTGTAAAAAAAGAGCGTCCTGAGGAATTTGAAATAAAAAAAATGTTCATCGGGTCAAAAGAAACACAAAGAGCATTTCCTGGGCAATTCGTTTTCATCCAAACAGGGGAAAGGCCTTTTATTGAAATGGGCGCAGAGCTGCACATGGTTTCAAGCAGAGCGCTTGCCAATATTGCTTTCTCTTCCTTGAAAAGAAATTCTCCAATAAACTATAATTTGCGGGTTTTTGCGGTTGAAGGCGAAGAGTTAAATGCTGTTGCAGAATTTGCAAACAAAAAAGCAAGGATAAATTCAGGATTTGTTTTCAGCAAATCCAAAACAACTGAAACAACAAGCGCCCTTATACAAGAAAAAGTTTTCAAGTCATCAGAGTTTTTTGCGCCGGGAGAATTTTCCTGCGAAATAAAAGGAAAACCATTTGTGCCTTTAAGCATACTAAAAGATTTCAAAGCAATAATTGCACAGAAAATGGAAGAAACCCTTTTTGAGGAAAATAGGAAAAAAATTGATGAACACATTTTTCTTAGCAAGTTTAATGCGCTTTTGAAAATTGAAAATAAAATTCCCCCTGCAAGTGAAAATATTTCTTTTGCTGTGTTTGTTGAAAATGATATTTCTCCTCAAATGATTTCTGAAATAAGCAAGCACAAAGAAATTTCTGCAATTGTTCAATACTTTTCAGGGCAAAAAGAAAATGTTTTCATGAAACAGGAATTTAGTGGGAAAGAATTTTTTATAAAATCGCCAAATATCCAGACAACAAACCAGGTAAATGAATTTAATTTGATTACAAAAAAAGAAAATATTGTCTGCTCTAACCTCGGCGCATTATGGATTGCTGTTCAGAGAAAAAAATCCAGTAAAGAATTCAAATTCTGGGTTGACAGGGAATTGAATATATTTAATTCATTGACAGAAAAATTAATGCTTGAAATGGGCGCTGAAAAAATAATTCCTTCAATTGAATGCTCTTTTACACAGGTAAGCGAAATGAATTTCAGCGGAAAACTAGTCCCTCTGGTTTTCTTTTACCCTTTATTAATGACATCAAAAGCATACTCAAGAAATCCTGCTGTGAAAACAGGAAATTATTTGCTTGTGGACAGGAAAAAGTTTGAGTACAAAGTAAAATTAGATGAAAACAAGCTGCTCCGAATATACAACCCTGTTCCTGTTGATATGCTGTTTGAACTAGAAAAATTTTATGGATTTGAATTAGCAGGAATTGATTTGATTTCAATGAATGAAAAAGAATCACTGCATGCAATCAAATTTGCAATGGAAAAACTTTTAGGAAAAAACCCTGCAAAAAAATTTGCCTCATTCACAAGAGGGCATTACGAAAAAGAATTGGAATAATACATGGCAAAAAATGTTTGAATTTTTTTAATTTAGGGAATCCATTTTTTATAAGCGAAGGGCAATTTAAGGCATTTCGACGATTGCCAAAAATCAAGTTTTTTTGCATATTTTTTCTTAAATAAAAAGACTTAAATATGAGTTTTTCCCAGTATTAAGCAGGGTTTTGTGTTGGGTAAAAAGTTATTGCTAACTTTGTTAGCTGTTCTGTTGTTATCCTGTTATGCTGCAGCAGCTTCAGTGCAAGTTGACCTTAATGGGCAGTATTATGTTGGAGGGGCAGTAACAGTTTCAGGAAGTATTTTGCCGGCAGCAACAGATGATATTAATATTACTTTAATTAATGCCGTTACCGGGGCAGTTACTGACAGCAATACAGTTAATGCGGATTCTAATGGAAACTATACTCTCACTTACACAACCCTTTCAGCAGCTGATTACAATGGATTAGTGACTGATGAAAATACCAATGCAACAAACAGGTTTTATTTTAAAGTAACTAATTATGCAAGCATTGACATTAATTTTGTTGGAAACAAGCCTCCTTTAAGTACGGGACAGGCATTAATAGCAAACTTTACCTTAAGGGATTCAAACGGAGAAGTGGTTTCTTCTGATTACAATATTGCATTAAAATTGGTTGATGCCGGCGGAAATGTAATAGTAGACCAAAATAATTATGTTCCAAAACTATCTGATGCCAATAGGACAGGGGACTATAATTTTGGGGCGCTTTCAGAACCCGGCACTTATACTATTATTATAGATAATGGATTAACAGGATTCAGTGTTCCGGTAATATCGTATAATTTATTTGTTAATTCATTTAATTCAAGCACGGGCGAATCGCAAAAAGCATTTGCTTTTGGGCAGGATGCGAATATAAAAGTATTTTTGAGCGATACAAACGGAGCACCAATAACAAGTGCAACAGTAACAGGAACAATTATGGCGCCAAACGGCACTTCTCCCACAGCACTAACATTTACCCAAACAGGGGGCTACTTTGCAGCTAATACCGGTACATTAAGTGCCCAGGGAGATTATATTATCAGGGTTAATGCGAATGCTTTAAGTTATTCTCAAACACAAGAACTAAAAATTTCAATACAGAGCTATGACATGACTTTGCAGCCGAAAAAAAATGCCAGCGCAGGGAAAAAAGAAAGAATGAAAGGGGCATACAGCACAGAGGCATTAGTTACTCTGGAACTCAGAATAATAGACTTGAATAATACCACTGAATTAAGTGGCTTAGATTTGAACAATGCCTGCAATCAAACCAAAATAATCCTGACTTCTTACAAAGCAGGTTCGGCTGTAGGGACAAGCGTTGATTATAATCTGGATAATGGTCCGGATGCTGAATGCGATTTGAATTTTTTTGCCCCTTCAAGCGTAGGCGAATATTATTACAAAGTAACAGGAACTGATTTGAATGTAAAAGGTACCTCTCAGAACCTGGGAGCTTCAACAGGATTAAAAGTTCAAAACCAAATGGTTTTCCTTGATGCTATTGATCCATTAGCTTATATCCAAGACCCAAATAACTCCTGGAAATTCACTTTCTATCAGGATGAAAACATTGGATTTATTGTTAACACCATTGACTTAAATTCCTCCGCTAGTTCAAATGTATCACGAGTAACACAGGCCACAATAATGCAGGATAACGAACGCATAGTAATTGGGGCTTCTTATCTTGATTATAATGCACAATCTCACGTGCTTACTTTGCTTGGATCAGCACTTACTGATAATAATATTTCTGCAGGATTTGTTCCAATAGAATTTACTGTTGATACAAGCTCTGATATTCCTTCCCTTGATGCAAATGGAATTACCGGGTTTGGGGCTTTCAAATATAAGAAAATGAATATAGCAAGCACTCCTGCTGATGAAAACGGCAATCCAAAATCAAGCATGTTTGGCCCGCCAGTATTTCATTCAGATGATGAAAATGTTTATTTGTCAATAACAGTAACTAATGCCGGCGGAACCGCAATAAAGTATGCTAATGTTGAGCTTTATTCTATAAGAAATGTTGATGACTGGACTGATTTGCCTGTTGCCCCAATAAATGCACGCGCAGAAAATAGTAACTTGCTTACAAGCAGCAGTGGAATCGCACAGCTTTCCCTCGGAACACTAAGTTCAGGAATTTATTTTGGCCAGGTAAAAGTAACCAATGGAAGTACTGTTGATTATGGTGACTTTTTCCTAATGGTTAAAAGTTATATGGTCTTTGCGCAGCCGGTAACAGTGGAAAATACTCCGGACGGAAATGTATGCATGTTCCTGGATAATATTGGCGCAACCAGTGATTTCAATTTGCTTGTGATAGCAATGGATCCTGCTTTTGGAATGCCAATAGACAATTATTTGCCAAGCACAACAGATTCAAAAATTTATTTAATGGGCAAGGGCGAAGAATTCAAGGAACCAACAGAAGTTTCCACAACACTAACTTTAGTTGATATTAATTGTACCGGAATGATGGGACCTCCGGGACAGGAACAAACATTCAAAGCCTTTACTGTTCATCCTGATACAGATTGGCAATCAGGAAATTACAGGGTACTAATAAAAGGAAGTTCTGCTACGCTTGGAGCAGAAAACGGGGACGGCTTCTTTAGAGTACAGCCATTCAGATTCAGCTTAATTCCTTTATCAGCTGAGGGCTCTAATGGAGATAAAATGCTGAAAGCAACTCCTGGCACAACATTTGATTTCAATGTTTTAGCAGGCAGCGATGTTACACTACGCGCGATTCTAGTTGATGATAAAACACAACAAGATATTAATTCCAACATAGGCTTTGTAGGGGGAAACACAGTTAATGCCAATGAAATTACAACAATATCTGTGCAAATTCCTTCAGATATCCCTTTGTCAGAGTACCCATTGATTGTTTTTGCTGAAGATAGCCAAGGAAACCAGGCAGAACAAGACCTTTACCTGAGCATGAGCTTATTCAGTTTGTCTGTTCCTGATAATCTTGGAATGCAAAATATGAGCTACCAACAATCAAACACAGGCGCTTATGATACAAACATTTTAGATGATGCAGAAAATGGAAATCTGTCCCAGTGGAGTAACCATTATTGTGATGGGACTGTAACTGTCGGCAACATAAGTTACAACAGGTGGGTAATGGCCGGCACTGACTGGGCGCGAAATGATTTGAATCATTTAATTTTGGTAAGCACAACAGACCAGAACATGTGGATTGATTATAATGATGACTGTAACTTTTTGAATGATGCAGATAATAACAGGCATGTCGGGGACACAAATGTAGGCAACATGATTGACGGAAACGCAATGCTTGTGACTGATATTACTTCAATGGCACTAACCTACATGAATAACCCTTATGATTTTAATTCAAATCAAATGAAAGGAACTTTTATTGGCCAATATCCTGTTGATGAAAATATAGGAGTGCCAATAATAATCAAGAATTTGGGTGGCACCCCACTGGCTGATGTTAATGTTACAATAAACAGAGCAATGCTTTTGCCTTCATTCGGAATGGGAAACCCTCAGGAAACAACAGGATGGACAACAACAACTGCAACAACAAACAGCAACGGATTTGCCAGAGTTGTTTTGGAAGTAACTAACCCTGGAACATACATGCTTGAAATTAAGGCAACAAGTTCTGATGGTTCACAAATATTCAAGCCATGGGAAGGAATGGTTGTAGAAGCAAAGAAATACAAAAGCGAATTATTTTTAGTAAACCAAACAGGGGACATTACAATTAACTTTGATCAAGTAATTGCAGGGAGCGATATATTTATTGAAAATGATGAAGGTGGAGATGTACCTGGAGATAACGGCGGAGGATTAGATCCAACTTGGTATGATGCAAATTATGGAATATTTGATGAGAATGCAAGGAACTTTGATTTGGATAAGGATGGGTACAAAGACAAAAACTTTTATTTTATACAACTCAGTGATGCATTCCATGCAGCAAATCCTGGTCCGGATGCAAATATTTTAGTTGATGATGATACAAATTTCTGCGACATATTATACAGAGGACCAGACAATAATACGGATAATTGTGAGGGAGATACTTTAGATGAGGTTGGGCTGAATGAAGCATGGTTTGATAACACAAGCGGATTATTTTTATGCCCTTACAGTAATGAACAAGGCTCAATGCAAAATACGATGTGCGGAGACAGAGAGGCTATTTATGCTATTTCAGAAAATGAAAATACTGTGAATGACAACAATGCAGTAATGATTAACAGGACAACTTGGAGAGCGCTTGACCAGAGCGGAAACAACTGGGGCTTGTGGATGATAAAAGACGGCACAAATAATGCTGCTGATGCAAATACTATAACCTGGACTATGTTCAAGAATCTTGATGGAATAAAATTGAATTCTTCAGGAACAATGAATGCAAAACTTTTCAGGACAAACGCAAGACCTTCAATGAATGCACAAAATATAATGATACCGGTTTCCGGGACATACCAAGGAACAATAACGGATGGAATAGGAAGAATTAATTTCCATAATCTTCCAGATTCAAATTACTCACTTGCAGTTGATGTGAATATTAATAATGCATTACAAACACAATATGAAAACTTTGAGGTAAGGTCAAACTAAAATAATAATAGAATTAAAATTTGGGTGGGATTTGATGAAAAAAATACTTTTGGTTTTATTCATTTTAGCAGCTATGATGAGTACTGTAAGTGCCGCGAGCCTTTCACTTTCCCTTAATTCGCTTGAAGCAATTTCAGAAGGAGACACTGTAACTTTAACAGCCACTGTAACCGCAGTTGGTGATTCTGTAGGAGATACCTCTTTACAGTTAGGGGCGCTGCCAGTAGGAACGGCTACTTCGGATTCATTAGTGCAATCAGTCGGGACATTAAGTTCTGGGCAGAGTTCTTCAAAAAGCTGGACAATAAGAGGAGATGTTGCAGGCAATTATACATTTAATGTAACCGCTTCAGGAACGGGTGTCAATGATACATTTCAAAATGCTTCTCTCTTGGTAAATACTGCTGCTTTTATTGAAGTCAGCGACAAAACATGCAGTGCAACTACAGTAAATGTAGATGGTACAATTACAATGAATTTTATTGTAAAAAATACCGGGGGGAGCCCAGCAACAGTAGCAATAAATATGAGCGGCTATTCTGGCAAATTAACTTTGAGTTCAGGAAGCGCTTCTTCTAGTTTTACTTTGGATGCAGGGTCCCAGAGCAGCAAATCCTATGTTTTTACAGGCAGTTCAGCAGGTACAGCAACAATAACCGCAGGAGTTACTTCAACAAAAAATGATCCTACTGATCCAACATGTGCAGTAACTGTGCCAGGAACCTCTACTACAACCACATCCACAACAACCACCTCAGGAACACAAATTGTTTTGACTAAAACTGTTACACAAGAATTAAGTGCTGAAGAATTAAGCACGCTTTTATCAGAAATAGGTGCAACACAATCAGAGATAACTGCCGCAACAAGTTTCACCGGAAAAGCAACAATAGAAACATACCTTGAAGTGAAAAAAATAACTTCAACCAGCTACGTGTCAACAATAACAATCACTATAACAAATCCAAGCAAAGATAAAACACTAACAGATATTGTGTTAGTTGTTGAGATACCAAAGGGCATTGCACAAACTGCTTCTTACTTAAATATTCCATCAACACTGAGTTATTCAGTTGCGAAAGAAGATCCGGTACTGAAATTTGAAATAAGCGAGATAGGGGCAGAAGAAAGCGCAACAATAAGTTATTCTGTTAACAAGCAAGTATCTTCTGCAGTTGCAGATTCAATACAAAATGCGGTAATACTTAGCCTGATAGAGGTTAAGGATTTGTGCGCAGGAAAAAATTGTGATGATAATAATCCATGCACAACAGACAAATGCAGCGGCGGAAATTGCAGTTATACAAACATTACTGATGGCAGCTCGTGCGGAACAGGAAAAATATGCAAAAGCGGAGCATGTACTGCATCAACAACAGATACAAACAAAACAACAGGCCCGGGAACTGACGGAATAGCAACCCCATTGGGAGAAATAAATTGGACAATGATAACAATAATTTTGGTAATAATATTAGTTATTATTGTAATTGCAGCGTTTTACATATCCATAAAAGCAAAACCAAAACTTGGCAACTAACAGAATTTGATTTTAAGTATGAAGAAATAAATTGCTTAAGAAAAAAAGTAAAATATTGAAGCTTTTATGCTTCAATCATTTTCTTCAAATCAACTTTCTTTATTGTTATCTGAAGAGAACCAGCTGCTTTTCCTGAAAGCAATTCTCCGGTAACAGGAGTAAAGCCAGAACTGCTGATTAAAGCATTCATCTTTAGCCTAACTTCCTTTCCTTTTACCTCAACTTTTCCGCTCAAAGCATTAACTTCAAATTCGCGCTTATAACTAATTTTTTCTACTGTTCCGCGCTGGCCGTGAGAAATAATATCAAAGTCCTTCAAAGCGCCTTTGCCCCCTGAAATAAATCCATAACCAATGTCATTTTCCTTAGCAAAAGTCTCAAGAGCAGGAAAAATCTCCTCTCCGTCATCTAAAATAACAGTATAAGTACTACCCATGGAACCACCAAACAACTATGACCAATTTACTTAAACAATCATTTAAATAACTTAACTAAAAGGAACAAAATCCTCGTGATTTGCATTTTGAGGCAAAGCACTGAAGAAAGCATTTAGTGAAAGTTATTTTACCTTAATCGTACGGTATTTTTTTACCCTTAAACCGGGTTTTTGCCATTCATCAGGAGTTAATCCCGCTTTCATGCACAAATGCCTTAAGAAATCCTCTTTTTTTGGGAGCTGTTCCCACACACTTGGCAAAAAAGTAGCCTGGTTAAATCCCTTTGAAATGATTAACCCGTCTTTTTCTGGAGAAATTTTTTTGAGCAAATCCTCTGCACTGGAAAAGTCAAATCCCACTGGATCAGTAAGTACTGAAATCTCAAACGCAAGAGAAGAAAATTCTTCTTTGCGCAAAGAAACAAACCGCGGATCAGAAAAAGCAGCAGCATAAGCATTTTCAATAATATCCTTGTACAAAGGCTGAAAAGAAGTCAAATGGCCAATACAGCCCCTTAATTCTTTTCCAATCATTAAAGTAACAAAACAAGCTTTTTCTTCAAGCAATTTCTTAGGAACTTTTTTCATTTCCTTTTCATCCAGTTTAAGCAAACAATCATTCCGAAGCGAATACTCCACGGATTTCTTTGCCAATTCAAGGCAAAACTTTTTTTCCTTTGCATTCAAAGAAAATTCTTTTATTTTTCCAGACATATTACTTCCCTTCCTTATCAATAAAAGCGATTGATGCATATCCTACAACATTATTTTTGTTCCCTGAAGTGTCTCCTGAATTCTTGTATTCAAGGAGCAAAGGTTTCCATCCATATTTCTTTGCCAAAATAATCAAAACAGCAATACCTGTTTTGCCGCAAGCATCACCTGATTCAATAAATGTATTTAAGTCAAGTTTAAGAACAGAATCAATTGACTCAGAATCAGCTTTTTTTGCCAAATCATAAGGGAGATAATGGCTTAAATCAGAGCTTGCAATAAACACAGTTTCTTTTTCAGAAAACTTTGCAATGATTTCAGCAAGATTCTTTGCAGAAATTTCTCCATAAATAATAGGGGTAAAGATAAATTTTTTCAAAACCTTTTGCAGAAAAGGAACCTGCACCTCAAGGCAATGCTCATTATCATTTTCAATAACAGGCAAATCACTTTTTGAAACACTAACAGAGCCCAAAGGAGTGATCCATTTCCCTTCAAAACCATTTGCTCCCTCAACAAAGTCATGATGGCTTGGACCAAAAAGAACAATACGCTTTGGCTTTGCTTTTTTTAAGACATTATAACCAAAAGCAGCAACCTGCCCCGAGTAAACATATCCTGCATGGGGCATAACAAGAGCCCTGAGTTTTCCGCTTACTTTTTTCTGTTCAGAATTTTTTAAAAAACCATCAATCATTTCAGAAAGGGCTTTTTTTCCAGAAGGGTAAAAATTCCCTGCATACAAAGCATTTCTTATAGTTTTTTGTTCCTGCATAATAGTTTCACTTTCACAAATTATTCAAAAACCCCGTTAATTTTTTCTCCGCACTTAATGCATTTTCCTTTATTTAATTCAAGAACCTGCGCATTAAATCCGTTTCTTTTAATGAGCAAAGTATTGCATTTTGGGCAATGAGTATTTTCAGCCCCCGCCCTAATATTTCCACCATAAACAAAACTCAAGCCAGTTTCTTTTCCAATTCTTACTGCCCGCATAATTTCCTCAGCGCTTGTCGGCAGCACATTATTCATTCTGTGAGTAGGAAAAAAAGCGCTCACATGCCAAGGGATATTTTTGTCAATGCTGTGGATAAAACCCGCGATTTGCTTCAGCTCTTCATCAGAATCATTTTTTCCGGGAATAAGAAGGGTGGTAAGCTCAATCCAGGTTTCTGTTTTATAAAAATCTTTAATGCATTTCAAAACTTTTTCAAGTTCTGCTCCGCAAATTTTTCTGTAAAACTCCGCATTAAATGATTTCAAATCAATATTTATCGCATCAAGCCTTGTTTTTGATTTTTTTAATTCAGTTATTTGTTCCTCGCTGACATAACCATTACTCACATACACTGTGCCGAGATTTGGTTTCTTTTTTTTTGCAAGCTTAATTGCATCAATATTATATTCCACGCTAATTGCAGGCTCGTTATAGGTAATGGCAATGCTTTTTGCAGAGCTTTTTTCTGCAAAAGAAATAAATTCTTTCGGCGAAACAGTTTCAATTTTTTTTACCTGCTCTTCAAGCAATTTTCCCCTCATACAGGAAATATCATAATTCTGGCAAAAGTCGCACCTGAAATTGCATCCAAAAAAACCAATGCTCGCAACAGTGCTGCCTGGCAGATAATGAAACAAAGGTTTTTTTTCTATAGGATCAATATGCAAAGAGCATGGCTTTGAATGAGTAAGAAGAATTATTTTTCCCCTGACATTTTTCCTTGCACCGCACAAGCCGAAACGATTTTCCGGAATAATGCAGTTATGCCTGCAGGCAAGACACTTAATATTCCCTGATTTTTCTTTTTTAAAAAAAACTTTCTCCATGAATAGAATTAATTCAAAAGCAATTAAAAAATGATTTAATTTTCATGCCGGGGGGCTGGGCGGGAAAAAGCAAGGTTTGCTAAACCACAAACCAATATAAGGGATAATTCAATTAAGCCCAAGGGGATTTTTCGCCGGACTCAGAAATTATTTTTGCCCTTGTGTGCTGTGATTCAAGCCTGCGTACTTTCATTCTTAAATCATCAATCTGCCTGCTCACTTCGTGCAAATCATCCTTTATACTATTTTCTTCACTAGAATCAAGCAAATTAAGTTTTTTTCTTCTCTCATAATTTTTTTCCAGACTAGCTTTAACTCTAAGAGCTTTTTCGTACTCGTATTTCAATTCTTCAAGCTCCTCTCTTGAATTCATAATCCCACCATCCGCCCACCAACAACCGTTGGCCGTTAAAGCTATTATCCCTAAACTCTTTAAAAAAGCAATCTTTGGGCTAAAACAGTGCAAAAAACTCGATTTTAAATACTAGAAAAGATATTAACTACTAATGCAAAAACGAATTCTAGTTCTGTTTTTTGTTCTGATGCTTGCATTAACAGCTTTTGCTGTGGATGGCAATGGCACGGATTCGAATTCAACTATTATTGATTCAAATAGTATTGTTTGCACGGCAGAGTATGACCCTGTTTGTGGAGCACTTCCGATTGTATGTATTACTGCACCGTGCCCTGAAATGAAAAAAACTTATTCAAATAAATGCGAACTTGAAAAAGCAGGGGCAAAGTTTTTGTACAAAGGGGTATGTGGTTACCCTGTACAGGATTGCACAAAGGAAGGGGAAAGTTATCCTGTTGTTCCTGGGTATAAGTGCTGTGAAGGATTAACAGCAATACAGCCAACAGCAACGCTAGTTGGTGATATGTGTAAAATGATGGTTGGTTCAACTCTTTGTTCTAAATGTGGGAATGGATTATGTGAGGCATGGGAAAATAAGTGCAATTGCCCAAGCGATTGTTCAAGTACGATTTGTGCGAATACGGGCGAGGCTGTTTATATTACGGAAGGTTTTGGCCCCACTTATTGTTGTAGTAAAAACGATGGAGTAAAGCCAGTTGCGTTTTATAGTGAAGGTGTGTGTATAGCACCAACTAATGGGCAGAAAGGAACTTGTGTTGATAAGTGGTGGGAAACTTGCGGGGATGGATACTGTGATTCAGCAACAGAGGATAAATGCAATTGTGAAAAGGACTGTGATAAAATTCAAAAAGAAAGAGCAGCGCTTGGAGAAAAATTTGATCTTTCGCAAGGAAAAAATATTATTATTTATAATGAGAATGATTTATTCACGGTTCAACTTGATTTGATTGTAGGGGTTGATATACTTTGTACCCTCCCTGAAGAGTGCTTTTCTAAGGATAATCCAACAGCGGGAGTTGATGCAAATTGTATTCTCCCTAAAGAATGCTTGTCTAAGCCTAATTCAATAGCAGAATTAACAGTTACAGGAATATGCAATGCACCAGAAGGAGTTGTTTGTGGGTTAGCTTCGACAAAAATAAAAGTAGAACAAAATAGCAAAGCAGAATTATGGAGTGATTATGAATTAAGTTTCCTGAATGTTTCAGGCAGCATAGCAACATTTGTTGTTGATAAGAAAAAGCAAATCTGTTCAAACCTTTATGACCCTGTATGCGGTGGAAAAGAAATTTGTTATAAATGCGCTTCAACATCAACAAGTAATTCTAATACAAGCAGTACAGATAAATGCGCTAATGGCGGGGGATGTTTTGAAGAGCAAAAAACTTATGCAAACAAATGCATAATGGACTTAGAAGGGGCAAATTTCCTTTATGCTGGTGAGTGCGGTGCAGCAAAAACAAATTATAGAAACGCTTATTGGCAATGCATCAGTGGGAAAGAATACAAAGAAGGTGGAGAGAGTTCCTGTAAACCAGAAAGCCTTTGGAGACAATACGCTGAAGAGTCCTGTAAAAAAGAATGCAATACAGATTCTAATTCAACAGATGTTTCAGGTTATGAAAAGTGTGGCTTAAAGTCATTTAGCGTTTCAAATGAATGCTCTGATAATGAATTAACTTGTGGAGGAATACAGGGAAAAATGTGCCCTGAAGGGTACTATTGTGTTTACAAAGGAAATTATCCTGATGCTGACGGGAAATGCGTGAAAAAACCTTTAGGGGATTTCTATAAAGGAGCTTACTGGAAATGCAGTAATGGGGAAGAATATAAAGAAACTTCAGAAAACTGTATGCCGAGTGCGGAATGGAAAAATGTTGCAAGAAAAAAATGCGGAGCAATGAGCGTTAACTGCGCAACAAGCACAACAACTACAGTTGTTTCAGTTCCAACAACGGAATCCGCTGCGCAAGTTCCTATACAAAGCCAAGCAGCTCCTTCAAATCCAATCACTGCGTTCATTCTTGCAATCGTGAACCCAATTACACAAGCTTCAGTTGCAACCCAAACAACAACTTCCGGAGGGGCAGGCGGAAATTCTGCAAACACAATAAATTCAGCGAATTCAATAAATGCAATTAATGCAAATACAGAAATAACAACTAATTGCATTGGAGAAGTATTTGTTTCAGAGTTCCAGCTTTTTGATGAATGCACTCCAAAAACATGCACACATTATATTGATACAAATGGCTGCCAGGTAAAAAAATGTGAAGGCGAAACAGAACAAAGTTATTGTCCTGGTGAATGCAGAAACCAGAATATTGATGAAATAAAAAACATAAAAGAAGAGTGCGCTAAAAACAATGGCCAAGTAATAGCAAATATTAATGAAAAAGGCTGCTCATTGTATGTTTGCACAAAAAATATTGATGCAAATACATGCATGAAAAAAGGAGAAGTGCCTGAAGAAAAATACCTTTCATGCAAAGAACAAGGAGGAGAATTAATTGTTAAAGAGCTTGAAAATGGCTGCGTATCTTTCATTGATTGCATAGGATCAACAAGCGCTGGTACAAGCACAGCAAAAGTTCCGGAACTGACTAATCTGCTTGAACTTGCATTAAAACTTGAAAACTTGAATATAGAATTGGGAAAATTAAAAGTAAAGCTTACAGCAATACAAAACTATTACATTGATTCAAACAATACAGCTGATGCAAACAGAATAGGGAATGCAATAACTGTACTTGTTTCAATAGAAACAAAAATTGTTGAATTGAGGGCAGGAATAAAAGAAAAAGCAAATAATTTCACTGAAGCGGATGCAAATAGTTTAAGAGAAGGGATAAGAGAAATAAAGGAAATAAAAATAAGAGAACTAGTAATAGCTTTACTCGGATAATTACATGGTTAGTGAAGGTGGAAAAATGGATAAAGAACAAGTGAAAAGAACAGCAATTTTTTTGATTATAACAGTGCTTTTGGCTGGAATACTTTTTTTCAGTGGATGCGTTCTTCTGGACACAGGCACTTCTGATGATACTAATGCCAAGATAACTAATGATGCAGATGCGCAGAAAGCGCTTAATGATGTGGGCACTGATATTTCGGGAATAAACAATTCGCTTTCGGAAATAGACCAAAACCTGAGCCAATAAAACACTCGGGCTTTTCTTTAAGCTAAATTAATTAAATCTTTTCAAACAAGGTTATAAGATGTCTAAACAAAAAACTTTTTTTCCTGAAGAGTTTATTGAAAAATATGAAACCCTGCTTGGGGAAGGATGGCCGGCATTTTTTTCATGCATCCAGCGCAAACAACCAAAGTCGTTTTGGTTAAACACAAATAAAGCGCTTCCAAAAGAAACAATTGCTTCGCTTGAAAACCATGGAGTGAATCTCAAACAATTGCCATTTCATTCACAGGCTTTTAGCATTGATTATGAAAGGCCAGGAACATTAAGGGAATTTGAGTTCGGCAAAATAGCTCTCCAGGAAAAAGCTGCAATGCTTCCTGCAATTGTGCTTGCTCCGCGAGAAAATGATTTAGTGCTTGATGCATGTGCTGCACCAGGAATGAAAACAATACAATTGAGCACACTCATGCATAATAAAGGCAAAATAATTGCATGTGATGTTAACAGTGAACGCACAAAATCACTTGAACACAATAAAACAAAATATGGGTTAAATAATGTGGAAATAAAGCGCATGGATTTCAGGAACCTGTTGCCTGAATATAAAGGAAAATTTGACAAAGTTTTGCTTGATGCCCCTTGTTCAAGCGAAGGGCTTGTGAGAAAAGACAGGGAAGCATTGAAAGGGTGGACAACAAAACTCGTTGAAAGAAAAGCCCAAACACAAAAAGAACTTTTAATTGCTGCATTCGAGTTTTTGAAAAAAGGGGGGGAACTTGTTTACTCAACCTGTTCGTTTGCTCCGGAAGAAAATGAAGAAGTTGTACTCAAATTGTTGGACAAGTTTAAGAATGTGGAAATTTTGAAAGTAGAATTACCGGAAATAAAAATTAGGGAAAACTCTTTGTGCAATAATTGCGTTAGATTATACCCGCAAGATAATGATACCCAGCAATTCTTTTTTGCAAAAATAAGGAAAAATTAACTTGTCTTTGATGCTTTTAGTTTTTAAGGTATAATTTCAGCACAATTATATTTTAAGAACTGCAAATCTTTTTTCTTTATTTTATTTTCTTCAATCAGTTTCTTCACGCGCGGAGAAATTCTTTTCATTTCTGAAATTAAATGCTCAATTGTTCCGCAAATTTCTTTTACCCCCTTTTTAGGCCAAACAGGATTCAGATTACTATACAAACACCTGCCTCCGCATAATTCATACAAATTACATTTATTGCAGGGCTCCTTAATGGTTAATTTGAAGGGCAATTTTTTTGGGTCTGTTTCATTAATGCCTCCAAGGTAATATTCTTTTACTCCTGACATTATTGGGCATGAAGAAATTTTCCCGTTGGGGAGAATAGTAAAGTTTCCTATTCCTGAACCGCATCTGAGATAGTACTTAGTTTCATAAATCAAAGAATCAACTAATTCCATAAAAGGATATAAACGCAGAACAGTTCCTTGTTCCAGTTTTTTTACCCAGTAATCGGCAAGCCTTGAAATATTTTTATCGTACTGCTTGCTCCATGCAGAAAAATTTCTTTTCTCATAATCATGCCACATATTTGCATCTAACTGCCAATGCACTGAAGAAAATACAAAAGCTTCTTTGTTTTTTGGTTCAACCAAATCCATTACATCTTCAAAAAAATTTGTAGGCTCTTCCACAGCCATCCTCGCCATTATTTCTCCTTTAAAGCCGTTTTTTCTTATTAATTTCAAGTTAGAATTAACTTTCTCCCAAGTGCCTTCTCCGCGGTTCTTATTAGTCCTTTCTTTTCCCCCATCAATTGAAACAAGGATGGTGTGAAACCTGTTAACGTACTTTGAAGGAAACTTGTCAAGCAAGGTTCCATTAGTTTGAATTAAAAAGTTTTTTACTGTTTTGTATTTTTCCTGTGAATCCATTACTTTTTTTATAAAATCAATGTTCAGCAATGGCTCGCCGCCATAAAAAATAACTGAAACAGGCTTATCCAGGTCTTTTTTCAGGAAACTATTTAATTCATTTAAAGAATACTCTGGCTTTGAAGGCACAGGTTCAAATTTTAATTTTGATTCAGGCTCGGAAAAGGATTTTCCGCAGCAGTACTCACAGCATAAATTGCATTCAGGAGTGGTGATAATATGATAAATCATAGTAAATTCTTTTTGGAAAAGTAATAAAAATGCAGTTAAAACTCTTTTGAAAAGTCAATTCCTTTAATATATTTCTCAACACCCTGTTTCCCTTCCATGCTTTCTTTTTTTGCAATATTAACATAACCTTTCATGCTTAGTTTCCTCAAAAAAACAGGCATTCCGCTTCTTACTCCCGGCCCGCCAATACAACCACCGGAGCAAAACAAAATATCATAAAACACTTTGTGTGAATGCTTATTGAACAAATCCAGCAAATCCTTGCAGCCGTCACAGGAAATCATTTGTTCCTTATTTAAAATATTTTTTGAATGAAGAGTTGCACTTAAACCTCCTGAAAGCGGATAAACCTTAGTGTAATCATTATAGAATGAATCAAATTTATGGGAAACTTTTTTTGGTTTTGTTTTTTCTTTTGAAAGGATTTGCTTCATTTCCGAAAAAGTAATTGTTGCTTCAATTAACCTGTTTCCTTTTTTATCAAGAAGTTTTTGCGCTTCTATTTTTTTTGCAAAACAAGGCGCCAGAAAAACTATTTCATGTTTTGGAGAATTTTTTCCCACTATTTTTGCCATTGCACCCATGGGCGAATCAAAAGGCATTAAATATTTTTTTAATTCAGGGTGCCTGTTTTTTATCAATTCCACGCACGAAGGGCAGACACTTGCAATAAACTTATTTTGAAAATTTTTGTCTTTTTTTCTAGTGCCCTTAACATAATCGGTAAAATGCTCTTTGATATATTTGTGATAATATTTATTTACCACCTTTGCCCCGAAAGTAAGTTCAGTTACTTTATCAAAACCAAGTGATTTCATCAAGGGCACGAATGAAAAATAATCAAAATCAACTACAAAGCTTGGGGCAGCCATCAGGCAGATTTTTGTGCCATTTTTTTTCTTTGAGTCTGCAAGCAAAGACAAAACCCTTTTTTGGTCAGAATTATACTCAGGAATTTTGAAAAAAGCATTTGCCATGATTAGAAAAGAAATAAACTTGTATTTATTACTTAGGGGTGCAAAATAGGGTTTCTTCCAATTATTTTCCGCAATCCTTAAATATAGCTCGAGAGTATCTTTTGTATGCGCTTGAAATTTGCCTTTATAGTAATTTTCTTTTTCTTTAGCATCCAAGGAATAAATGCGCTGGAACTCAATGTTGAAAAGACAATTCCTGCAGGCGTTCAGTGGTCAGCAAGCATTGATTATTCTCTTCCTGCGGGCAATGAATTAAATGTTTATTTGGATGATGAACTTTTTTTTAGCGTTTTCAACAAATCCTCAACGATTTTTGTTGATGAAAAACAAAAATCCCCTTATGTGCTTGCATACAATATTTCGGATGACAAGCTTGTGCTTTCAATTGCAGGAATGAGCGAAGGCGATAAAGTGATTTCTGCAAAAACCTTTTCCGGTTCAACACAGACAGACTTTGTTGAATCAAGTATAGTTTTTTTCCAAGCAATTTCTTATACGGAAAGAAATGAGTTAATGCAGCAAATAAATTCTCTTCAACAAACAATTTCAAATTTAAAGCAGGATCTGAACACAAAGAATGAACAAATAAAATCCCTTAGTGATTCTGAAAAAGATTTTATTGAATCACTCAATAAAATCAACTTAGAGATTTCTTCTCTCCAGCAAGATAACAATATCAAGCAGGAATCACTTGCAAAAATCAGCTCTGATTTGAACGAACTAATAATTCAGCGTGAAGAGCAAAAAAATCCTTTAGGAGGATTATTTGGCTTTGGTTCCTCTAATTCGCTTATTATTGGAACCATATTTTTAATAGCAATTGGATTAATAGGAATTGTTCTCTACGCACGCACACAAAAAATCTCTTTATATAAAAAGTGAATTTGTTTTAATCAGCAAACTTTTGTTAGTTTTTCTTTCAAAATAAATATTTTATCATTGGGTCTTACCCTTTCTTTTACTTTTATTCCGGCCATTTCTCCGGCATTTGCTTTTTTTACATCTTTATGGTTTTGCTGCATTGAATCAATTGTTTGTTCTAAAAAGGTGGTTTCCCCTTCAATAATTATTTTATCCCCGATTGAAATATTTCCTACTTTGTCATAAAGTTTTATCTCCGCAACCCCAATTTTAACAAAATAATTATTTACTATGCCTATGTTTATTCTTTTTTGCTTTTGGAAACTCCCCTGCCCTCTTGCCAAATCCTTTCCATTTGGAATTGAAAAAAAGAATCCTTCAGAAAAACCCCTGTTATATACTTTTTCTAGTTCTGTGTTCCAATGTTCAATTTTTCCTTGGGAAAAAGTTTTATTAAAAACAGAATCAATTGCTTCCCTGTAACATTTTGTAACTGCTGCAACATAATCGCTTGGTTTTGTTCTTCCTTCAATTTTTACAGAATCAACCCCTGAAGCAATTATTTTGTCAAAGAACTGGATTGTTTTCAAATCCTTTGCGGAAAGAATTGTATTTCCTTCAAGAAAAACTTCTTTTTTTTCAAGATTAGGAGAATCTCCATCAAGGAAAAAAGCTCTTCTGCATGGCTGCAGGCACTCCCCTCTGTTAGCACTTCTCCCAAAAGCTTCATGGCTCAAAAAGCATCTTCCTGAAACGCTAATGCACATTGCTCCATGAACAAAACATTCAATCTCAATTCCTATTTTTTTTGCCCTTTCTTTTACTTTCTTAATTTGATTTAGATTAAGTTCGCGTGCAAGAATAATTCTTTTCGCCCCAAGCTTTGCAAATTGCTCAAGTGCAAGAGAATTAGCAACGCTTGCCTGAGTGCTTAAAAAAATTTTGTGCTTGTATTTTTTTGCAAGCGCCAAAACGCCCATATCTGAGAGAATTATTGCATCAACTTTAGCTTTTTTTGCTGTTAAAAGTATTTTGCCCGCATTTTTTAGTTCCTCATCAAAAACAATTGTGTTTAGTGCAAGATAACCCTTTACTTTACTTTTGTGCAAATACTCCATTAGTTCTTTTAATTCATTTTCTTGAAAATTAGTTCCAAGATCACGCATATTATAGCCTTTTACCCCAAAATAAACAGCATTTGCGCCGTTTTTCACAGCAGCAATTGCGCAAGGCATGTCAGCAATTCCAACCAATAATTCGGGCTTGTGTAGCATGAAGAATAATTGATTGGAAAAAGTTATAAAACAAGGCAATTTTCCTTTTAGGTATTTTCCCAATATTTTTAAACTATTAACCAGTAACTTAGTTATGGTTAAGATTTATTTTTCACTAGGGCAGGCAAATGAAATGGTAAAAAAGGTGCGCAGGGAAGTTGAGCGCCTTGAAGAGCTGAATGAACAATTAGCTTTGCTTGATAATACAAAAATAGAGTTTGATGAGGAGAACATGGAGAACTTTTTGCTGGAAGTAGAGCTAAATAAGAATTTTCACGAAAAAAACCTTGAGATGTACTCTATAATTGGTTTCCTGATCAGGCAGGGTTGTATCATAAGGGACCTGGACAAAATGGAAATAGATTTCTATTCAAAGCTTGAGAATAAGGAAATCCTATTTTGCTGGAGCCCAAAAGAAGAAAAAATCCAGTTTTGGCTCTTTCCAAGCGAAGATTTGTCCAAAAGAAGGTCTGTAAAACAAATAGAAGATGCTTATTTTGAGCAATTAAAGCGGATGAAATGAGGGTTAGAAATTTCAGTTGAAATCACCCCTAAACCCCAACCTTTTAAAAGCTTTCCAATTCTATTTTCTTTAATTAGCGGCTTGGTAGCCGTTAGTGGCGCGTTTAATGATGCTTGGTTTTTGCAGGGAATGATTTTTTCTTTTCCAGCTATCAGCATGCATTAATAGAGCCCGAATTTCGCCTGGTGTATCAAAATCAAAAATTTTGAATTACGTCAAAAATGAATTTGCTTGGTGGTTTATTGGCTGATGAAAAAAGACACTATTTGGTTCCAGAGCATGTCCTAATTAAAAAAGAAAAAGTTGCTGAACTAATGGCTGAACTTGGAATCAAAAAAGATGCACTGCCAAGAATAGATAAAACAGATTCTGCGATAAAAAATTTAAGACCTGAAAAAGGGGATGTAGTAAAAATAATACGCGATTCCCTGACCGCAGGACAGGCAGTTTATTACAGAAGAGTAATTTAATAATTAAAATTAATTTCTGACGAAAAGTTGGAGAAAAAGTTGGATAAAAAAAGGGTGAGCAAATGTCTTGGGAACTGATTGATTCTTATTTTAAAAATAAAAATATTGCGCAAATGGAAATAGATTCATTTGACCAGTTCGTAAACCAAAAATTGCAGGAAATTGTAAAAGAAAATGCGCTTATTGTTCCAAAAATAGAGGAAGTAAAAATAGAATTATCCAACATTGAGGTAGATAGGCCAAAAATAATTGAAGCTGATGGATCCCCAAGAGAGGAATTTACTCCAATGGAAGCAAGATTAAGAAACAGGACTTATGCAGGGCCTATTTACTTGACAATGAGATTATACAGAAGAGATGTTGAACAGGATGCAAGAAGAACATATATTGGGGATTTGCCAATAATGGTTAAATCAAATTTGTGCTGGTTAAAAGGAAAAAGCCCTGACGAATTAATTGAAATGGGCGAAGATCCAAAAGATTTCGGCGGATACTTTGTTGTTAATGGTTCAGAAAAAGCATTAATGACACAAGAAGTACTTGCTTCAGACAGAGTACTTATTTCTGAAGGGGAAAAAGGAGTTGTTTCAGAAGTAATATCAACAAGAGGAGCATTCAAAGGAAGAGTAAGAATCCTGCGAACACCTGAAGGATTATTATTTGCTTCATTCCCAACGAGCCCAAAGAAATTACCTTTATTCTCATTATTCAAAGCACTTGGATTGAAAACAAAGAAAGAAATTTTTGATGCATTCCCTGAAGAGAAAGAAATACAAAACGATTTATTGTTGAACTGGGAAGAATGCGAAATAGCAACTGAAGAAGAAGCACTTGATAAAATAGGTAAATTTGTTGCACCAGGGCAGGTAATTGATTACAGATTAAGAAGAGCAAGAGAAGTAATTGACGGATTCCTTTTGCCTCACATAGGGCAGGATGAACCGGCAAGATTAGCTAAGGCTTATTATTTATCAATGATGGCAACAAAAGCAATTGAAAGGTCATACGGATTGCGTGGAAAAGATGATAAGGACCATTACGCAAACAAAAGACTTGAGCTTTCAGGAAAATTAATGGAACACTTATTCAGATACAGTTTCAAATATTTTGTAAAAGATATTAGATTCCAAATTGATAGAACAGTTACAAGAAGAAGAAAATTAAATATTTCAACAATAGTAAGACCTGGCGCAGTAAGCGAGAGAATAAAGTTCGCAATGAGCACTGGAAACTGGATAGGAAGAAGCACAGGGGTAGCAAAATTCATGGATAGAGTAAATTACCTTGCCCCATTAACAGATTTGAGAAAAGTAAAATCACAATTATCAAAAACAAGAGAATTATACGAAGCAAGAGATGTACACGGAACACACTGGGGAAGATTAGATCCAATAGAAACACCAGATGGCCCTCAATGCGGATTAGTAAAGAACTTATGCTTCATGGCAGAAGTAACAACAGAAGCAAACGAAAGCCCTGTTGAAGACTTTTTACACAAACAAGGAGTAAAATTGAAAAAATTATAAAATTTTGATTTTGATATTTTTTGAATGGAAATGGTGATGAAATGGCAGAAATAGCAAAGGTTTACATTAACGGAAGATTAATCGGATTCCACGAAAAACCAGAAGAACTTACAGAAATAATTATTGATGCAAGAAGACAAAACAAGCTGCCAAAACAAATGAATGTTGCCTTCCACAAAGACACAAATGAAATATACCTAAACACTGATTCAGGAAGATTGCAAAGACCAGTTATAGTTGTGACTAATGGAAAAAGCACTTATACCCCTGAAATGAAAAAACAGGTTATTGAAGGAAAACTTACTTTCAACCAATTATTAGAAATGGGTGTAATAGATTACCTTGATTCTGAAGAAGAAGAAAATGCACTGGTGGCACAAAGCGAAGAAGAAATAACAAAAAGCCACACACACCTTGAACTAGATGGCGCGGCAACCCTGAGCATTATTTCAAGCCTTGTTCCTTACATTAACCACAACATGGCAGGAAAAGCATTGCATGGAGCAAAAATGTTTAAACAGGCAATGGGAATAGGGGCAATTAATTACAAAATAAGGCATGATACGGAAGGATACTTTTTATATTACCCAGAAAAAAACTTGGTTAAAACAAGAACAATGGATTTAATTGAACTTGATAAAAGGCCGCAAAGCCAGAACTTTGTAGTAGCAATAATGCCTTACTATGGATTCAACACAATGGATGCAATAATACTAAACAAAGGAGCAATTGACAGAGGATTAGCAAGAGCAGCTTATTTCAGGAATTACGAAGCAATAGAACAGCGTTACCCTGGAGGGCAAAGAGACAGATTTGAAATACCAACAGAAGAAAAAGTAGGGTTTGTTGAAGAAGAAAACTACAAGAAATTAGGGGCTGACGGAATAATACAATTAGAACAATATGTCGGAGAAAATGAAGCAATAATCGGAAAAACATCCCCTCCAAGATTTTTTGAAGAAATGACTGATTTTGGAACAGATGAAGAAAAAAGAAGAGATGCATCAATGACAATAAGAAAAGGAAAGCCAGGATGCGTTGACACAATCATGATGACTGAAGCAGAAGACGGAAGCAGATTAGTAAAAGTAAAAATAAGAACTTTGCTCATCCCATCCGTTGGAGACAAAATAGCTTCAAGACACGGACAAAAAGGAGTAGTAGCGGCAATAATACCTGAAGAAGACATGCCATTTACAATAGACGGAATAAAACCTGATTTGATAATTAACCCGCACTCAATCCCATCAAGAATGACTATGGGGCACTTAATGGAAATGATTGGCGGAAAAGCAGGTGCAGCAAGCGGAAAAATAATTGACGGCACACCATTTAGCTCAGTTCCATTAAAAGAATTAGAAGAAAGTCTCCGCGAACACGGATTCAGAGGAGACGGAATGGAAATATTTTATGACGGAATAACAGGAAAAAGAATTGAGGGGGAAATATTTACTGGAGTAATTGCAACACAAAAACTTTACCACGTAATAATAAACAAATTACAGGCAAGAGCACGCGGACCAGTACAAGTACTAACAAGACAGCCAACCGAAGGAAAAGAAAAAGAAGGCGGATTAAGATTCGGAGAAATGGAAGGCGAAACACTTGTAGGGCACGGAGCAGCAATGCTTCTCCACGAAAAATTACTTGAAGATTCAGACAAAACAGTTGAACTTGTATGCGAAAAATGCGGAGTAATAGCCGTGAATGATGAAATAAGGCACAAGCGTTACTGCCCAATATGCAAAAGCACAGCAGTATACCCTGTAGAAATGTCATACGGCTTCAAGCTTTTAATAGAAGAATTGAAAGCACTTGGAATATTAGCAAAAATAAATTTAGTTGACAAAGTATAAAGAAATGAGTTTGATTAAAGGGGAATTAATAAAAAATTGTTTTTAGGATGAAGTAAGGTTGGTGTGGAATATGATAATGAAAAAAATCGGAAACATAGAATTCAATTTCATAAACCCTGAACTCGTAAGAAAAATGAGTTCAATAGAAATAAAGACACCAGAAACTTATGATAAAGACGGTTACCCGATGGAAGGAGGATTAATGGACCCTCACCTAGGTGTTATTAACCCGGGAATTAAATGCAAAACATGCGGCCAGACAATGAAAAACTGCTCAGGCCACTTTGGGCATTTAGAAATGGAAAGACCGGTAATTCACTCAGAGTTCGGAAGAAGATTAGAATTACTCATGAATGTTTCATGCAAAGAATGCGGGCACTTATTATTAGCTGATGAACAAATAAAAAAACTCCAGGACGCATCAGGCGGAAAAGTAGTTGATTACACAAAAAGAATAATACTAAAAACAAAAACTGCGAAGAAATGCCCTCACTGCAATGCAATACTGCAAAAAACAGTTCTTGACAAGCCGACAAACTTTTATTATAACAAGGAAAGAATTTACCCTGCAGCAATACGAGAATGGATGGAAAAAATACCTGAAGACCACTTGCACTTATTAGGTTATGATACAAACAGAATCAAACCGCAATGGTTTATACTAACAGTATTGCAAGTGCCTCCAATAACAATAAGACCGAGCATTACACTTGAATCAGGAATAAAATCAGAAGATGACTTGACACACAAATTAGTTGATATAATTAGAATCAATAACAGATTGAAAGATAATTTAGAAGCAGGAGCCCCACAGCTAATAATTGAAGATTTATGGGATTTATTGCAATACCACACAACAACTTACTTTGATAACAACACAGCGGGAGTACCACCAGCAAAACACAGGTCAGGAAGACCATTGAGAACAATAATCCAGAGATTAAAAGGAAAAAAAGGAAGATTCAGGTACAACTTAACAGGAAAAAGAGTTAATCACGCAGCAAGATCAATAATTGTTCCAGATCCATACATTGATATTTCAGAACTAGGCGTTCCGGAAGAAGCAGCAAAAGAATTAACCGTTCCGGAATTCGTAACAGAATGGAACCTCGAAACAATGAAAAAAATGATTGAAAAAACAGAAAAGCCTGTTTATGTAATAAGACCAAACGGAACAAGAAGAAAAGTATCAACAGAAACAAGAGAAGAAATAGCAAAAGAACTTGACATAGGATACAGAGTGGAAAGAAATTTACAGAATGGAGACATTGTTTTATTCAACAGACAGCCATCCTTGCACAGAATATCAATGATGGCGCACAGGGCAAGAATAATGCCTGGAAAAGTATTCAGAATAAATCCTATTGTCTGCCCTCCATATGGTGCGGACTTTGATGGGGATGAAATGAACTGCCACGTTCCGCAGACAGAAGAAGGAAAAGCAGAAGCAGTAAAACTAATGCTGGTAAGAGACCAGATTATTTCTCCAAGATTCGGTGCACCAGTAATAGCACCAAAAGAAGACGGCGTATCGGGATGCTTCACATTAACAATGCCTCAAACAGAATTCACAAAACAAGAGGCAATGAACCTGCTTTACAACATAGGAGTATCAGAATTGCCAAAGCCTGACAAAGGAAAAAAATATTCAGGAAAAATTATTTTCTCGCAAATCCTGCCAAAGGATTTGAATATAGAATTTGAATCATACACAAGCAAAGTATTCAAGGATGCAGAATACACTCCAGGAGACTCAGAATTAATTGCACAAATAATGGACAAAGTAAAAATTGTTAATGGCCAATTAGTAAGCGGAGTAATAGATTCTGCTGCACTAAGCGAAGGCAAAGGAAAACTTGTTGACACATTGGCAAGAGAATACCCAAGCAATGTAATAGAAGACTTTTACAAAGGAGTAAACAGATTCACTTCCTACATATTAACAGAAAAAGGAATGACTGCTTCGCTTGCGGAATATGAAGTAAGCGAAGAAATAGAGGATTTGAAGAAAAAAGTTATTTCTGAAGCAATGAAAAAAGGGGAAAGTTTGATTGAGGCTTTTGAAAAAGGAACTTTGGAGGTAATACCGGGCAGAACAATGAACGAATCATTTGAATTATACATGGTGAGGGTAGGGGCAGAAGTGAAAGACAAGGTGGAGAAAGCAATAATGAAAGAAAAACTTCACTACGTTACAAAAGATGAAATAATTTTGAACACAATTTCCATGATATTAGCAAAATCAAGAGGAAGCTCAACGAACTTAATGAATATTGCAGGATTCTGGGGGCAGGCATCTGTTCGTGAAGGAAGACCAAAGAAAGGGTATGCAAAAAGATTAATCACTTCAAACGAAAAAGGGGATGTTGGATTGCTCGCAGGAGGATTCATCAGAAGCAATTTCCTTGACGGAATGAATGCTAAAGAATATTTCTACCACTCAATGGGTGGAAGACAAGGAGAAGTTGACACAGGTGTATCAACAAAAGTATCAGGATACTTGTACAGGAGATTAGCAAATTCATTGAAAGATTTGGTGGCAGCTCCTGATGGCACAGTACGAACAGCAGCAAATATGCTAGTACAATACCAATACGGAGAAGACGGAGTATTCCCTAAGAATACAAAGAATGGAATTAGCGTTGATGTTAAAGAAGAATACAGAAAAATGAAAGAAAAAGGAACAATGTAGTTCAGCTTAGCTGGTTAAGGTGAGTGGAATGGTTGAAGAAATAGAAGAAGTTGTTGAAGAAGTACACGAAGCAGAAGATGCTGAAGAAGAAGCTACTGAAGAAGAAGTAGAAGAATCTGAAACAGAAGAAGAAAAAACCGAAGCTCACGCAGAACAAGGTGCAGAAAAACAGGAAATAAAATCAGCAAAGAAAAAACACAGAGTAGCAGAAATAGATGAAGGATTAGAAGTTGAAGAAGAAGATGTTATAGGCGAAAAAGTTTATGAAGAAAAAGAAAGGAACTGGGAACAAGTAGCTTTGCCAAAAAAACTTTTAGAAGAACTAGTTGCAATATCCGAAGTATACAAATTATCAAAAGAACAAGCAGGAAAGCTTGCTGATACAGTTAAAACGAAATATGATTCATTAATAGTGGAGCCGGGGGAAGCAGTAGGAATAGTTGCAGCGCAATCCTTGGGAGAACCGGGAACACAATTAACACTAAGAACAAAACACTTTGCTGGAGCAGCAGAAGTATCTGTAGGATCAGGAATACAAAGAGTTGAAGAAATTGTTGACGGAAGAAGCAAAGCAAAGTACCCCACAATGACGATTTTTTTAGGGCCTGAACTAAAAAGAGACAAAGAAAAAGTAGAAAAATTTGCAAAATCACTAATTGATGTAAGAGTAAAAGATGTTGTAAAAATAAATGAAGAATTTGAAGGAATGAAAATTGCTGTAGAAATACAAACAGACAAAACAAGGGCATTAGGATTAAAAGTAGATGAAATTGCTGAAATGTTGAAAAAAGGATTAAAGGACTTTAAGGCAATTTACAGGGACAACACAGTACACTTTTCTATAGAAAAAAAGAATGAGTATATAAAAATAAGAAAAGAATTGCTGAAAATAATGGATGAAAAAGTCCACGGAGTAAAAGGAATAGAAAAAACTCTTTTAGTAAAAGAAACTGATGAATGGGTAATCAAAACAAGCGGAAGCAACCTGAAATCAATGCTAAAACTTGAAGAAGTTGACAAAGAAAGAGTATTTACAAATGATATAATAGAAACATCAAAAGTTTTAGGGATAGAAGCAGGGAGAACCCTAGTTGTAATGGAATTGAAGAAAGTACTTGATGACAACGGAATCAGGGTTGATATAAGGCACATAATGCTTCTCGCAGATTTAATGACTTTCAGCGGAGAAATAAAAGGAATAGTAAGAACAGGAATAACAAAAGGAAAAGCATCACCATTTGCAAGAGCAGCATTTGAAGAAACAACAAAACACTTGCTAGAAGCAACATTCAAAGGTGAAAAAGAAAACTTAACAGGGGTTGTAGAAAACATTATTGTGGGCCAGCCAATAAAAGTTGGAACAGGAATAGTTGAATTATTGATGAAATGACTGTTTTAAAATCTGCGACAAGCAGGTTTTTAAACTTTCATTCAGCAATTATTTTTATTAAAGCCTTGAGAAGCAAGTGCGGAGTAAGGCATGTTTTTACTCTTTCTTGAATTTTTTAAGGCAATAAAAAAGGTGAGCTTATGAGTGTTGATGCAAATAAAGAAATCAGAAGAGTTGTAGATACAGGAAAAGTAGTTTTCGGCTACAAAGAATGCACAAAAAAGCTTCTTGCAGGGCAGGGAGAAATGATTATTATAAGCAAAAACATGCCAAAAAATGACAAAGAAACAATAAAGCAAATATCACATATTGAGAGCAAGAAATTTTATGAATACCCTGACAACGGATTAGTGCTTGGAAGCGTATGCGGAAAGCCTTTTGTTATTTCAGCAATGCTGGTACTAGAAGTGGGGAAAAGCAAGGTACTTGACATATGACAAATTTGTTTTTTTAATAGATTTTTTAGTGAGCTAAATGAAAATAACAATGGATGAAATACTCTTTATGAGTGCCCTTGAAAAAGTTACAGGGGTTAGCGCAAAAGACTGTCTCATTGACGGCCAGTTAATAACTTTCCTAGTTCCAGAAAAAATGGTCGGAAAAGCAATAGGAAAACAAGCAGTAAACGTGAAAACATTAGAACAAAAGCTGAATAAAAGAGTAGAAATAGTGGCTTACTCGGAAAAGCCTGAAGAAATTTTTTCCAGGGCATTAGAAGTAAATTTTTCCAACGCAAAAAAATCAGGCAACAGGCTCATAGTAATGCTTGATGCCACGGGAAAAGCAAAGGCATTCAAGAATAATGCCAGGATAAAGAGGGTAAAAGAACTCATACATAGAAGCTTTGGGCTGGAACTTGTGATAAACTAAAGAATGATAATTAATGAGTGGTTTAATGATTATTTAAAAAGGTTTGTTTTTAGGAAATATGTTGGTGAGCAAGGAATAATTTTTGCTTATATTTACTTAGTAACGTAAAGAGTTGATTTAATGGGTTATGGAGAATTCGCAGGAACAAGCATGGAGAATAAGAGGCGAAAATGGAGAAAGAAAGACGTAAGATGCATAAAAAAAGGAAGAGCAAAAAATAATATTACAAAAGATTTACTTGAAGGCGCACCACAAGGAAAAGGAATTGTTCTTGAAAAAAGAGGGGTTGAAGCAAAACAGCCGAACTCAGGAATAAGGAAATGCGTAAGAGTACAATTAATTAAAAACGGAAAAGAATTAACAGCACTAGCGCCATATGATGGGGCAATAAAATTTATTGATGAACATGATGAAGTAATAGTTGAAGGACTTGGCGGAGCACAAAACGGGCCAAAGGGAGACCTTTGGGGAGTGAAATACAGAGTAACACACGTAAATGGAATAGCGTTAGAAATGCTTAGGACTGGAAAGAAAGAAAAAACAAAGAGATAAAATTAATTTTTTGGGGATGAATTAATGGAACACAAATCAGAAAAAACTGAAATAGCTGCAGAAATAAAAACAGCGGAAGAACATAAGGCGTCCCAGGAAAATAAAACTATTGAAACAAAGGAAATTCAAGCAAAAGAAACCAAACCATCGCAGGCAAAAAGCGCAAAACCTGTAATTGAAAAAATAGTTAAAAAAGAAACAGCTCCTGTTCAGGCAGTCCAAGAACCAAAACCTATTATTGTAAAAAAGAAATCCCAGTTCTCTGATTACAAGTTATTCAACAAATGGTCATTCAATGATGTTATTGTATCTGATTTAAGCCTGATAAGATACATTAATCTTGATCCTATTGTTGTGCCTCATTCATTTGGAAGAAAAACACGAGGAAGATTTGAAAAAGCAAATTTGAATATTGTTGAAAGATTGATAAATAAAATAATGCGTTCCGGGCAGGGAAAAAGAAAATTATCAGGAAAATTCATAAGAGGAAGAGGAAGCTGCGGAAAGAAAGTTGAAGCAATGGCAATAGTGGATAAAGCATTTGAGATTATAGAAAAACAGACAAAACAAAACCCGATACAGGTTTTAGTAAAAGCAATAGAGAATGCTTCGCCAAGAGAAGATGTAACAAGAATAAAGAAAGGCGGAGTAGCTTATACTCTTGCTGTTGATGTATCGCCGATGAAACGCCTTGATGAAGCGGTAAAAAATATTGCTTTAGGCGGATTTGGAATGTCATTTAACAAGAAAATTACTGCAGAGCAGGCTCTTGCTGACGAAATAATTGCTGCAGCAAACAATGATATTAAGAGTTCATCAATAAAAAGAAAAGATGAAGTGGAAAGAATAGCAAAAGCATCAAGATGATGAAAAGCATTTCATTTTTGCGATTAAAAGTTAGAATTATTTTTAATTTCATGCAATGCATTAAATTTTTTTAGGTGATAATAGTGGGACGAATGGAAGACATGGTGAAAACAGTAGAACAGCTTATGAACAACAGAGAAAACATAAGAAACATAGGCACAGTAGCCCACATTGATCACGGTAAAACAACTCTTTCTGATTCACTAATAGCCGCAGCAGGCCTGATTAACTCTAATCTTTCAGGCGAAATGCAGATGATGGATTACGAAGACCAGGAACAGGACAGGGGAATAACAATTAACGCAGCAAACATTTCCCTTGGATTTGACTGGAGAAACCAAAAATATTTAATAAATTTAATTGACACTCCGGGGCACGTTGACTTTACAGGAGAAGTAATAAGAGCAATGAGAGCGGTTGACGGAGTAATACTATTAGTTGATGCAGTTGAAGGAGTAATGCCGCAAACTGAAACAGTAATCAGACAAGCCCTAAGAGAATATGTAAGACCGGTTTTATTCATAAATAAAGTTGACAGAATAATAAAAGAACTTAATGCAACAGAACAGCAAATGCAGGAAAAATTCATTAAAGTTATAGCAAAAGTAAATATGCTTATTGAAAGAAATGCTCCTGAACAATTCAAAAACGATTGGCAGGTAAGCATACAAAAAGGGACAGTTGCTTTCGGCTCAGCAAAAAAGAAATGGGGCGTATCAGCAGCTTATATGCAGAAATCAGGAATAAATTTCAAACAAGTTTATGATTACCTAAAGAATGACAAACAAGATGAACTGGCAAAACTTTCTCCAGTCCATGAAGTTGTATTACAAATGGTTATAGAACATTTACCAAATCCAATGACTGCTCAGAATTACAGAATAAAGAAAATCTGGGGCGGAGAAATGGAATCAGAAATAGCAAAATCAATGGCAGCATGCAACCAGAATGGTGCAATATCAATGGTTGTAACTGATGTAAGTGTTGACCCTCACGCAGGAGATGTGGCAACAGGAAGAATATACTCAGGAACAGTAAAGCCCGGCGACATGGTTTTCCTATTATCAGCGCACAGGGAAGTAAAAGTACAAAAAGTTGGAGTATACATGGGAAATGATTTCATAACAATTCCAAAAGCAGAAGCAGGAAACATTGCTGCACTAGTTGGGACAAAAGATATTTATGCAGGAGAAACAGTTGCAACACTCAAGGATATGAAACCGTTTGAGAGTTTCATGAGCAACTCAGAACCAGTAATGACTGTTTCAATTGAAGCAAAAAATCCAAAGGATTTGCCAAAATTAATTGAAGCTTTACGCAAATTATCAAAAGAAGATCCTAACTTAAGAACAACAATAAACCAGGAAACAGGGGAACATTTGCTTTCAGGAATGGGGGAATTGCACCTTGAAGTTAATACTTACAGAATAGTTAATAATCACAAAATAGAAATACAAACATCTCCTCCAATTGTTGTGTTCCATGAAGGAATAGCTTCAGCATCGGAAACACTTGAAGCAAAATCACCAAACAAGCACAACAAATTCAAATTAAAAGTATCTCCTGTGCCAAAAGAAATACTTGAAAAAATTGCTGAAACCCCTATTGAGGGAAAAATAAAATTTAAAAACGCTGATTCAATAGCAAAATTACAATCAGTGGGATTCAGTACTGATGATTCAAAAAAAGTTTGGGCAGTTGACGGAAACAATGTGTTAATTGACAGAACAAGAGGAATATCAGCGCTGCACGAAATAAGGGAACTTGTAATCCAGGCATTCAAAGATGCAATGGCTGAAGGGCCATTGGCAAAAGAAAAATGCCAAGGAGTAATGGTTGAATTAGAAGATGCTACTCTGCATGAAGACTCAATTCACAGAGGACCAGCACAAATACTTCCATGCATGACAAGAGGAATATACGCATGCATGCTCCAAGCAGGAACAAGTTTGTTTGAACCAAAACAATTGCTTACAGTAAATGTTCCGGAAGACCAAATGGGTTCCGCTTCAAGAGAATTAGGCGGAAGAAGAGTACAAATAACCGAAATGCGCCAAGAAGGAGACTCAAGCATCATAATCGGAAAAGCTCCGGTAAAAGAATTAATCGGGTTCAGCTCAGCAATGAGAGGGGCAACACAAGGAAGAGCAGTTTGGACAGCAGAATACTATGGTTATGAATTATTGCCGCGCGACTTACAGGCAACAACAATAAAAGAAATCAGAAAAAGGAAAGGAATGCCTGAAGAAATAAAAACATGGCAATTCTTCTTGGATTAATGGTTGATTTTTGCCTACTTTTAAAGAAGGCTTTTAAAGCTTTCTTTGAAGGAATTTATATAATTATGCTGGAGAGTCTGGCTAATGACTCGCCTGGTGGCATAGTACATATTTGTGCGACTTGGAGGAATAAAAATGGCTGAAAAAGAATTAATCAACGTAGTGTTTATCGGACACGTTGATCATGGTAAATCAACTACTGTAGGAAGATTACTCTATGACGGAGGCGCTCTCTCAGAACAAGAATATAGAAAACTTGAAGAAGAAGCTAAGTCAAGAGGAAAAGGAACATTTGTATTTGCATATGTAATGGATAACCTCAAAGAAGAAAGAGAAAGAGGAGTTACAATCGATGTATCATACAAAAGATTTGATGCTAAGAACCACCAATTCACAATAATTGATGCTCCTGGGCACAGAGACTTTGTAAAAAACATGATAACAGGAACATCACAAGCCGATGTAGCTGTTTTAGTTGTTGCCGCAAAAGATGGTATACAACCACAAACAAAAGAACATGCATTCCTAGCACAAGTAATGGGAATAAAACAAATAGTTGTTGCATTAAACAAAATGGATGAAGTTAACTACGATCAAAAAAGATTTGATGAATTAAAAACTGAAGTAACTAAATTACTTACAGGAACAGGATACAAAGCAGACAACATTAAAGTTGTTCCAATCTCATCATGGAGAGGGGACAATGTTGTAAAGAAAACAGACAACATGAAATGGTATACAGGCAAAACATTGCTTGACACATTAGATGACTTACAAGCACCGCCATCACCAACAGACAAGCCATTGAGAATACCATTGCAAGATGTTTACAATATCAAAGGAGTTGGAGCTATCCCTGTTGGAAGAGTAGAAACAGGAATACTGAAGCCAGGCGATAAAGTAATCGTAATGCCTTCAGGAAAAACTGGTGAAGTAAAATCAGTTGAAGAGCACCACACACAATTAGCACAAGCAAAACCTGGTAACAACATTGGGTTCGCAATCAGAGGATTAAGCGCAGACGATATGGCAAGAGGAGATGTTGTAGGACACGTAACAAACCCTCCAACAGTAGCAAAATCCTTCGTAGCACAAATCGTTGTATTAAATCACCCAACAGCAATACCAGTTGGATACACACCAGTGTTCCACATACACACAGTGCAAATGTCAATGACTCTAACTGAATTAAGAAAAAGAATGGATCCAAAGACTGGAGCAACAGTTGAAGAGAATCCTAAGTTCTTGAAAACTGGTGACGCAGCAATCGTAAAGATTGTTCCAATGAAACCAGTATGCTTGGAAAAATTCTCTGAATTCCCACAAATGGGAAGATTCGCAATCAGAGACATGGGGCAGACTGTAGCAGCAGGAGTAGTGCTAGAAGTAGAAAAAGCATAAGAAAAATAATTAAAAACGGGGACCGAAGATTTTTTCGGTTTCCGTCCTTATATTAAAGAGCAACGAATTTGCTCTTTAATAGCTATCAAAAGACATTGTCTTTTGATATTATATTTATGGGAAAGCGGGTGTTTTGAATGCAGACAGCAAGAATAAAATTAAGCAGTACTAATTATGATACTCTGGAAGATATTTGCAACAGAATAATTGATGTTGCAGAAAGAACCGGGGCAAAACACTCAGGAAAAATCCCTTTACCAACAAAAAAACTCTGCATACCAACAAGAAAAGGGCCATGCGGGGGCGGAACAGAATCCTACGAACAATGGCAGCTAAGAATACATAAAAGAATCATAGACATACAAGCAGATGAACGAACACTCAAAAGAGTAATGAGAGTAGAAATCCCAGAAACGGTACACTTAGAAATTGATTTGAAAGGATAAAACCTTTCATTTCAACTTAATCCTTTTTCTTAAAACTTTTTAGCCTGCGTTTGCCCACCTTAAAGTATAAAAACAACTAATTCCTTATTCTGCTGGTAAAATGGATTACATGAAAGAAGCGGTAAAAGAAGCATTTTCTGGGATGAGAAAAGGGCACGGAGGCCCTTTTGGAGCAGTAATTGTAAGGAAAGGGAGAATAATTTCACGCGCACACAACACAGTACTAAAAACAAATGATCCGAGCGCACATGCTGAAGTAAATGCAATAAGGAAAGCAACAAAGAAATTGAAAAGATTTGATTTAAGCGACTGTGAAATTTATACTTCATGCGAACCATGCCCAATGTGCTTTGCAGCAATACATTGGGCGAAAATGAAAAAAATGTTTTATGCCTGCACACGATGGGATGCGGGAAAAATAAGTTTTGATGATAAAGTTATTTATGAAGCAATGAAAACAGCACCACAAAGCAAAACACTAAAAGCAATTCATGTTGAAAACAAAGAAGCTCTCAAAGCTTTTGACGAATGGAAGAATAAAAAAGATAAAAAAATGTATTAGTTGGTTTTTATGGATTTTCTGATAGAATTAATGGGAATTATAGGATTAGTTGTACTATTAATTGGATTTGTATTAAATATTCAAAAACAAACAAAGAAAAGACAAATTATTTACAACGCATTAAACTTTATAGGGGCAACACTTTTGTGCATTTATGCATATATTAATTCAATCACAATATTTATTGCACTTGAAGCAATATGGGCAATAATAGCGCTTTATTTTGTATATTCTTTAGTTAAAAAAGAACCAAAGAAAAAACTTAACCATAAAAAATGATTTTTCCAATTATTATAAAGGCGAGCAAATGTTTGAAACTTTTGATAACAAAGCTGATATTGGGGTAAGGGGAAAAGGCAAAAGCATTGAGCAGGCTTTTGAGGAATGTGCAAAAGCACTTACAAGCGTAATGGCCAAAGTTGAATCAATTGAACCAAAAAAGAGTCATGTGTTTGAGGTAAAAGCAAATGATTATGGTGCATTGCTTGTAACTTTTTTGAATGAGCTCCTTGTTCTGAAAGATACAAAAAGAATTATTTATTCCCAATTCAGGGTAAAGATTTTGCAAGAAAAAAATCCTGAGGGAAAAGAAACTTTTACTTTAAAAGCAACTGTTTTTGGGGAAAAAATTGATTCAAAAAAGCATTCATTGAAAATTGACCCAAAAGCAGCAACATACTCGCAACTTTTAGTAGAGAAAAAAGGGAATGAATGGACAGCCCAATGCATAATTGATGTTTAACGAGCTGTTTTTGCATTTTGAATATTATTTTTATGGTTCGAAAAAGAGCCTGTTCATGAATTTCAAAAGTTATATATATAATAAAATCCTTTTATTTGACATGAAGCTCTTTTCACAAAATGCCCAGGGAACAATAGAATATTTAGTAATTATTTCCATTATTGTAATAATCTCTTTGGTTGTTGTTGGATTGGTTGTTAATCAAACTGAACAAGGGGGGCAGGTTTCTTCAGCATCCCAAAAAATCAGTAATATGAGTTCTTTGATTGGGATTAATGAGGCTATTATTGGCGAGGACTCTAATGCTTTGTTTAGTTTGAGGAATAATACCGGCGAATCAATTACAGTTACAAAAATTAGTATTAATGGCGAGGATCATAATTTTGATGAACAATTATATACGGTTGATTCAGAGGCTTTTGTTTTGAATGATGTTATTGCCTGTGCGAATAGTGAACAGCTTTATGATATTGTTATAACTTACACCACTGCTGCTGGTTTGGAGAAAACACAGTCTTTTAGTAATGTGAAACTTGATTGTGTGCCGTCAGTAATTCCAAAACAAACCTTTACTGAAGAAACAGTTACGACTCCCTCAGCTCCTGCACAGGAAAGGTTTGCTTATTTTAATGTGGATGCAAATTTTTTAAATGGATTTTTTAATTTCACCAAGCTTGGTTCAATAAAACTGAATGGGGAGCTTGATTGGAATACAAGTGCTGATTACACTTACCTTTCTTTTGATTATAACAGGGATATGAATGGTTTGGTTGTTTATTACAAATTAAATGAATTAAATGATTCCAGCCAGGTAATTGATTATGCTAATTATGATGATAATGCTACTATGAATGGAATTGTTACTGTTAATGCAAAAGGTTTATCGGATACTAATGCAAGCTATTTTCCAGGGGATTCTTCAAGTCACATTAGTTTCACTGCTGCTAATCTCCCACAAGGGGATGATTCTTTTACAGTAATGTTTTGGATGAATAAAGCACCAGACATATTTGGCAGCACGATTTTGTCATGGGGCAATCCGGGGAGTAACAACGAGGATTTCCACTTAAATATAAACTCAACAACTGATCTCCAAGTATGCGGCTGGAATAATGACTTTGGGGGAGTAGTTTCAGATATTACCGGGAAATGGCGCCATTATGCAATTACCCATGAGGAAGGCACAGGAAGCACAATTTTTTATTTTGACGGCTCACAAAATGCTACTTCCGTCAGAAATTATAATCTGGGGAATAGCGGAGCATGGTTAGGGCAAAGAGGAGATTTAGGCACAGCTGCTTTTAGTGCTATGCTTGATGAAGTAAAAATTTATAACCGTGTTTTAACATCAGAAGAAATTCAGGCAGATTATAACAAGTGGTTTACTGATGCTAATTATATTTCGCCAGTAATTGATACTACTTCAGCAAGTACTGATTTTAATTTAATAAAATTTAATTCCAACAATGGTGTTGATTTGAATGGGCATATTTATGCATCACAAATAGAACCTGGCGTTGAATTGGATTTGAGTTCAGGTCTCGCGGGGTTGTGGCATTTCAACGAAACAAGCGGAACTACTTTTGCTGATGCGAGCGGGAACGGAAATGATGGCTCTTGTACAGATTGCCCCACTCCGGAAACTGGTTTGTGGGATACTAACTCCCAGCTTTTTGACGGAAGCAATGATGTTATTGAATTCCAAAATACTGCAACAGAAATAAATTTGATCGGCCCGCCAATGACGATTTCGGCGTGGATTAAGAGCACTAACCTTTCATGGCCCAGCCAGCCTTCATTAATTGAGTCACAAGAAATCGGCGGCTATAAGTTTATGGTTCAGGCAACGGGGGGAGTAATTAATTTTGGAAAAGTTGGCGGAACAGAGGTTCTTTCCACGGACAAAATTTCTGATATGCTCTGGCACCATATTGTTGCTACTTATAACTCGGATAATAAAGTCATATTTTATATTGACGGAAGGGCAGATAGCGGGGGGCCGCTTTCGCTCTCCAATACTTATTCTACAGGAATGACTTACAAAATAGGAGGAGCAAGAGGGCAGTATTGGAATGGTTATATTGATGAAGTTGCTGTCTGGAACAGGGCCTTAGATTTCAATGAAGTAAAAGAACTTTTCAACAAAGGAGCAACAAAGCTCGGAATAAAGTATAAGTCTTGTGCCAGTGCGGATTGCTCTGATGGTTCTTGGAGTGATGCGAATTATTCAGCAGGAACAAGCATTGATATTTCAGGGTTAACCTCAAACAGGTACTTCCAGTGGGCAGCTGTTTTACAGCAATACCAGTTCCCTGACGGGAATTATTTGCCCCACGCATTTGCTACTCTGCATGATGTTAATTTTGTTTACACAAATTAACAGTATTAAGCAATCTTTCTTCAAAGTGAATCTTATTAAAACAGTTTACTATAATTACTTTAAGATTGAGTTTTATGGTTCAGCTAAAACAATTAAGCAAATATGTTTACGAAATGCAAAAAGAAAACTCGACAAATATTGCTCCGCGTATATATGCAAATAAAGAAATAATTTCAGTACTTCAAAATGAGCGTGAAAATAATAATAGCTCATTAAAACAATTGCAAAACGTTTCTGCTTTGCCCGGAATACTGGGGGCGATTTGCCTTGCTGATGTGCATCCAGGATATGGTGCTCCGATAGGGACAGTGCTTGCTTCTGATTTGAAAGAAGGGGTAATTACTTTTGCTGCAACAGGATTTGATATTAATTGCGGAGTGCATTCATTAATTGTTCCGCTTGAGGCAAAAGAAATTGAAAAGAAAAAAAAAGAACTTGTGGAGCAATTATTCAAGGATGTGCCGGCAGGATTAGGGATAAGAGGCAAATTAATTTTAAGCAAAGAAGAAATGGATGAAGTGCTTGAGAAAGGGGCAGGATTTGCAGTAAAAAAAGGTTTTGGATTAAAAAAAGATTTGAATTTCATAGAAGAAAATGGCTGTGTTAAGAATGCTGATTCAGAAAATGTTTCAGACAAAGCAAAAGAAAGAGCTCTTGACCAGATAGGCACGCTTGGTTCAGGAAACCATTACTGCGAGGTACAGGAAATAGAAAAAGTTTTTGATGAAAAAGCAGCAAAAGCATTTGGATTAAAAGAAAAAGGGACTTTTGTCAGCATACACTGCGGTTCACGTGCCTTAGGGCATCAGATAGGAAATGATTACCTTCCTTTGCTTGATGAAGCGGTGAAGAAATATAATATAAAAATTCCTGAAAGAGATTTGGTATGCGCACCCCTGCAAAGCGAGGAAGGGCAAAAATATTTTTCAGCAATAAACGCGGGTACGAATGCAGCGTTCGCAAACAGATTTGTGCTTGGAGCGCTAGTGAAAAGAGTTTTTACAAAAGTATTTGAAATCAGTGAAAAGGAAACAAAAACTTTTTATGATGTGGGACACAACACAGCAAAAATAGAAACCCATTTTGTTGGATATGATTTTGGGGGCAAGAAAAAACAAAAAATGTTAATTCAAAGAAAAGGCTCAACAAGAGGCTTTGGCCCTGGAATGAATGAAGTGACTTTAAAGTATAGAAAGATTGGCCAGCCTGTAATAGTAGGCGGTTCAATGGGAACAAGTTCCTTTATTCTCAAGGGAACAGATAAAGCAATGAAAGAAACCTTTGGTTCAACTATTCATGGGGCGGGGAGGAGTATGTCAAGGACACAAGCACTCAAAGACTTTTCAGGGGAAGAAATATTGCGCCAATTAGCAGAAAAAGGGATTATTATCAAAGCAAGATCATTGAAAGGGTTGCCTGAAGAGGCTCCTTCAGCATACAAAGACATTGCTTCTGTTGTAGAAATAATGCATAATTCAGGAATTTCCGGGAAAGTTGCAAAACTAAGGCCAATTGTCTGCATAAAAGGATAAGAGAGGCATATTCATGGAGTGCTAAAATTCCCCTTTAAATAGGCTTTTTGCCCAGTTTCTTTGCCACTAATAAACTATTTAAACCCTAAGAGTGTTGTTATTACAATTCACTTTGAGGTGATTTAATGACAGTTAGTGTAGATATAAAACCTGAGGATAAGGTTAGTAGACTAGAAGTAATCATCAGAATCCCTATGTTCATTGTATTGGGAATAATAGCATACATTTTGATGGTAATAGTTGAAATTCTCTGGCTAGTAAATATAATAACTTGCTTAATCCTTGCTAAAAGAGTTGGTGCAGGATTCATGGCAAAAGTAATTGCTTGGTATACAAAAGTAATGGCATACCTAATGCTGGTTGTTGATACAAGACCACCATTCTTGCCAGAGTTCTAAATATGTTTTGAACGCTTTATTCCTGTTATGAAGGTTAATAAAGCGTTCCAGTTATTTTTTCTATTGGTGTTGTAATGAGTTTTGATTTTAACAAGGTTTTCAAACTTGCTTTTTTTGACTGGTTCAAGCAGAAAGGAATATTGAAGTACTTTATTTTTCTTTTTGTATTTTATGCACTGGTAAACCTAGCCACCACTTACATAATGTATTCGGTTTTTAGCCCCCTTGCCAACGCAAGCACAATTGCTCCTGCAGAAGCAATTACCTTAATGGTTTTCTTTTTCACTTACTTATTCGCTTTAATTTTTATTTCATGGATTGTGGCTTCATTATTTTCTTATTTCATAATTACAAAAGCGCTGACTGCTGTCAAAAAAGATTTTGTTGAATTCAATGCAAAGCAATGGCTAAGATTCCTCGTTTTAAGTATTGCAGAGTGCTTTGCGGCAATGCTCTCAATATTCAACCTTAAATTGCTTTTAATTCCTGTTGTAGCAATTATCCTGATTATTGCTTCAGCTTTGCTTTTTGTTTTATCTTACTCCGGCAATTATTTGCTCATTATTTTAGGAGTATTGCTTCTTGTTTTAGCACTTTTATTATTGTTAGCTTACTTTTTTATCTGGATTTACAATTCAATAAGATTGAATCTTTCAACAATTATTTTTGTTGAAAAGAAAAGAGGAATAATGGAATCACTTAAAGCCTCATGGGATTTAACCAAAGGAAATGTAGTGAACATATTCATAGTAATTTTAGCAATAGGGCTTGCTGCAGGCGTAGTAAGCTGGATAGTTACTTTGCCATTAACATTCTACCAAGCCGGAACAGGAGCAGTGCTAGAACAAAACAGTGCAGAAGCATTCAAACAACTAATGAACCCTGTTGTAATGATTATGCTTGTTCCTTCAATAATAGTTCAGACAATATTTGTGATAGTACAGCTTTTTGGTTTAGTTGCAATATATGCTGAACTAACAAAAACAGGGAAATTTGCCAAAGCTATTGCAAAAAAGAAATCAGTAAAAGCAAAACGAAAATAATTCTTTTTTAATGAGCCTTTGGGAAAGGCTCGCGAAACTCATTAAATTATTTTTTCTTTTTCTTAATTGTTTTGTTAATGCTTTGTGCTAATTCAAGTATGTCAACAGGAACAGCAAGTATTACTGTGTTGCTTGGGCTTGGGCCAAGACCATCAATTGTTTGAAGAGTTCTTAACTGCATTGCGCCGGTGGTTTTTGCCATGATTTCAGCAGCCTTTGAAAGGTTTTCCGCAGCCATGCGATCACCCTCTGACTTAATTATTGTTGCGCGCTTTTCTCTTTCAGAACTTGCTTGTCTTGACATTATTCTCTTCAAGTCCTCAGGCATATCAATATCCTGGAGCTTTATCTCCTGAATATCCACGCCCCATTTTACGGAAGCCTTTTCTACAATTTCCTCAATATCCTTTCCGATATTTTCTCTTTCAGTAAGCACTTGGTCAAGCATCATGCTCCCAGCAACATCTCTCAAAGCAGTTTGAGCATACTGCGAAACAGCATACTCATAATCCTGAATTTTTACTATTGCTGTAGCAGCATCAGTGACTTTGAAATAAACAACCCCGTTAATCTTCACAGGAACATTATCCTTTGTAATTACTTGCTGCCCCGGGATATCAATAGTTACAATACGCATATCCACTTTGCGAACAGAATCAATAATTGGAATAATTATTCTCAAACCGGGCTGAAGAGTATCCTTTAATTTTCCCAATCTAAATCTAACCCCGGTTTCCCATTGATTAACAATCCTAATGCCCGAAATAAGAATAAGTATTACTAATATTATCAGAACTGGAATTACTCCAAACAATAAATCAATCAAAGCCATCAATATCCCTTGCTAAATTCTGTAGTTATAACGATTTTTAAATGGGCGCTTGGCCTGTTTGGTTATAATAGCTCAAATCAGCCATTATCCGCATCTCCGCGAAACCCTTTGATATAACTCGTTCCCGTGAACAAGCGAAAAGTATTTATATTGCTTCGTCCGAAGATATGTATTGGGGCTCTTAATTTCTATTAATTTAAGAGTTTAGTGGTTGGGTGAGCTAATGAACTATGAGACGAGAATAGCTTCAGTGTTAGTTCTTTTTTTAGTTTTAATCAGCGGAGCATTTGCCTGCGATATAAGCATAAGAGATTTTAGTGTTGATGTAAGAGGGAGTACTGATTTTGATTCAAGCATCTCAGCAAGCAGAAACACCAATATCGATGTGAGAAGCACATTTTATGTGGAGGATTATGCTGGTGATTCAAGTGGAACTTGTCCTTCAAACATATCAGCAAGAGCAATAATTTACAGATATAATAACGATGAAGACGAATGGGAAACACTCAGAACAACAACATTACAATCCCAAACCTTAAGGGAAGGAACTTTTACTTTTAATTGGGATGATGCATTCACCACAGGAAGCGATAATGATTATACTGAATACAGAATTGTGGGAAAAATTTCTGCAACTAATTCACCTGATTTGAATGATTTGGAAGAAGAAGCTTTTGTTGATGTGCAAGACAATTCATGCTCAGGAATAAGATTAGTAACAAGCAATGTTACAGTTGATGAAGGACAAACCTCAACAAGCACTTTCAGAATTGAAAACGGCACAAATACAGAGTTCGAAATAAATTCTTTCAATATGACTTCTTCAAATGCATTAATTAAATCAGGAAGCTTGGATTATGACCACACAGTATCACCTAATAGTGATCAGTTATTTACAGCATCAATTGAAGTAGGGTGTGTTGTTTTCACAACCACTACTTCAGTAAGATTAGAATTAGAGGGTTATTTAGGAAACACTCATTGTTCAGTATCAGATATAGGAAGAAAAAACTTTGATGTAACAATAAGGGACACAGGAACAACTTGCCCAGGCACATCTTCAGGTGGAGGAGACTGCGATGACATAACAATAAACGCTAACTCAATCACAATGGATGAAAGTTCTAAAAGCCAAGTAACTGTACAAGTTGAAAATGATTCAACAAGAAGATTTGAAATACTAGAAATAAAGCCAGTGGGAAGCGGAGTTGAATTAAGCAATTATTACAACGAACAATATATTTTCCCAGGGCAGATTTCAGATTTAGTGCTTCAAGCAAAATCTCCAAGCGTTACCCAAAACAAAACTTACGAAAATACTATTAAAGTAAGAGGAATGTTTGCTGATGGAAAAACATGTTCTTTCAGTAACCTTACAGAAACATTTGACATAACAGTTATGGACCAATCAGGAACAGGTGTTGCAAACTGCAGCGCATTCTCAATCTCAGTACCATCAACAATAAATATTCAAAATTATGGTTCAATTCCATTTACAATAATTAACGGCACAAACAGGAAAGCAGATATTTATTTGGAAGGAACAGTTGAAATTGTTCCTGGAGTAATATCAATTCCTGAAGGTGTATCAGTAAGCAGAGATGCAAAAATCAAAATAACAGCGCAGAGCGGAGAAGTATCTTTCAGGCCAGTAATAGAAGGATGCTCTGTTCCGGCATCAAGAGTAGTAATAACTAACACAGCAAAAGGGGCGTTAAGCCAATTAGTAATTACAACAAAAACAACAAAAGACGAAAACACAGGGGTAACAATATTAACAGTTGAAATAAATAATCCTACAACAAAAACATTTTCAGGCGAATTAAATGTTAATGCTCCCCAAGGATGGAGTGCAGCAGGAAGAACAGTTTCAGTACAACAGGGAAGAAATGTCTTCCAAATAATGCTAACTCCTGCAGCAAACGCTTCACAGGGAAACGGGGAAGTAACTTTCAAGGCTGATGGGGAAGAAATAAGCGCACAATACAGCACACAGCCGGAAGGATCATTCGCAGGGTTATTTGCCTTAGGCTCAACAGCAGGCTCAATAGGAATAATTTTGCTAATAATAATTGCAGTGGTTGTACTAGCAGGGATAATTATGAACAAAGAACAACCTGCAGAAAGCGAACAAGCACAGCCATGGGTAGAAAAGAAAAATTAAGAAAACTAGCGGAGTAGAGAAATATCAGCGTATCCTGCAAGGTGAAAACGAAAAGACCAAAGCAGGTTTATAAATGTTTTCTTAAGAAAAATATGTTATTGATTTGAGTACACTGTATTCCGGAATTCTGGTGATTTTGGGGTATAAATACCAAAAAACACTGTTTTTTTGGTTCAAGAACCTTGGAAAAAGAGTTCTTGCCGAAGCGCTCATGCGCAGTACTCATTCAAATGAATATTGAAATTGAAAATGTGATTTAATGTCAGAATTCAACGCTCCAAGAAGAGGATCCCTTTCGTTTTATCCGAGAGTAAGGGCAGCTAAAGAAACGCCAACTATAAAGGGATACGGAACAGAAAACAAACCATTAAACTTTTTATGCTACAAAGCAGGCATGGTGCAAGTAGTTGGGAAAAATATCCACAAAGCAAGCCCTACATTCAACCAAGAAGTTGTTGTTCCAGCAACTGTTGTGGAATGCCCCCCATTAAAAGTATTTGGGGTAAGAGCATACGAAAAAGCTGAAATAGGTTATGCTGCTTTAAGCGATGTAATGGCTGAAAATGTTGACAAAGAATTGAAGAGAAAAATTTTGAATTTCAAGCAACCGCAGAACAAAGAAGGAAAAAAAGATAAAGAAGAAAAGAAAACTGATTTTTACACAATAGCTGATTTTGAAAAAGAACTTGCGGATATAGAGTATTTCACGCTTTTAGTTCACACAAAACCAAGTTTCAAGAAAACACCCGAAATTACAGAAATATTTATCGGCGGAACAAAAGAACAGCAACTTGCTTACGCTAAAGAAAAATTAGGAAAAGAAATTGCACTTGAAGAAGCATTCAAGGAAGGAGACTCCCTTGATGTAAAAGCAGTAACAAAAGGAAAAGGATTCCAGGGGCCTGTAAAGAGATTCCACGTAAGATCACTAAGGCCAAAGAACAAAAGATCAAGGGTTGTTGGTTCAATAGGACCATGGCACCCTGCAACAGTAATGTTTTCAGTAGCAAGACCAGGACAAATGGGTTACCAGAACAGAACAGAGGTAAATAAAAAAATAATTAAGATATCAAAAAATCCTGCTGAAGTAAATTCAAAAGCAGGTTTTTTGCATTACGGAATGGTTGAAGGAGAATATGCTCTGATTTTCGGTTCACTGCCAGGCGCAGTTAAAAGATGCGTTGCATTAAGAAAAAGTTTAAGACCTATACAAAAAGTAGGGGTACAATTGCAAAAAGTTGATAAAATAATTTTAAATGAGTGATTATGATGAAAGCAAATATTTTTGGAATTGACGGTTCTGTCAAAGGGTCAATTGATTTACCAAGCGTATTCGAAACAGAATACAAGCCGAAATTAATCAAGAGGGCATCACAGGCAATACAAACATCAAAAAAGCAGCCCAAAGGAAATGACCAGAGAGCCGGAAAGAAAAATACTGCTGAGTACTTCGGATACAGAGGGGTTCCGGCAATGCACAGAGGAATTAATGTTGAACACGCAAGATTACCAAGATTCAGAAACAAGGGCGCGGTATTATACGGAAGAGTAGGTTACGTACCACAGGCTGTTGGCGGGCACAGAGCACACGGATTAAAAGCATGGGAAGTAACTGTTGAAAAAATAAATAAGAAAGAAAGAAAACTTGCATTGAAAAGCGCAATAGCTGCAACAATACTAAAGGAATTAGTTGCAAAAAGATTTGTGTTTGAAAAGGAATTGCCAATAATAATCGAAGACGCATTCGAGAATGTTGCAAAAACAAGGGAAGTTGTTGAAGCACTCGGAAAAGTAGGTGTAGGCAAAGACATTGAAAGCGCAAAGGACAAAATAAGGAAAAGAGCAGGAAAAGGAAAATCAAGAGGAAGAATATGGAAAGAAAAGAAAAGTGTCTTAATAGTTACAGGAAAAAATTCCTCAGTTTTGAGAGCATCAAGGAACCTGCCAGGAGTAGAGGCAGTAACAGTAAATTCATTGAATGTTGATTTGCTTGCTCCGGGAGCAGAAGCAGGAAGATTAGTTGTGTGGACAAAATCAGCAGTTGAAGAACTTGGAAAAGAAAGAACTGTAAATAAGCCTGTTGAAGAAAAAGTTATTGTTAAAACTCAAGCAAAAGCTCCAAAAGCAAAAGCTGAGGTAAAGGCAGAAAAGAAAGTTGTAAAGAAAAAAGCAATTGCAGAAGAAAAGAAATGAAAATTATTTTTGTGATTTGATATGGTAAAGCTCAAAGAAGAAGAAATGAAGCAGGCAAAACAAGAAAAGAATGCACAAGACCAGAAAGAAAAGAAAACTGAAAATAAAAGCAAATCAGAAAAAAATAAGGAAGTTAAGGATAAGGCAAAGCCTGAAGTGGTAATAAAAACAAACGCAACATTGCAGGATTTGGAAGTATTGCTTTACCCATTGGTAACAGAAAAAGCAGTTGGAATGATAGAAGCAGAAAACAAGATTACGTTTATAGTTAATGATAATGCATCAAAGCCCGAAATAAAGAAAAGGGTTGAAGAAGCATATGGAGTAAAAGTAAAAAAAATAAATATCCTGAGGGATATGAAAGGAAGAAAGAAAGCAATAATTAAGCTTGATGCAAAATCAAAAGCATCAGAATTAGCAACAAAACTGGGAGTACTGTAAAATTAATTTTTATTTGGTGAAAAAATGGGTAAACGACTTATTTCACAGAGAAGCGGAAGAGGAACACACACGTTCAAAGCAAAGCACAGGGGAATAGAGGCAAAATATGTAATGCAGAGTGGAGACATGCTTAAAGGAGAAGTAATTGATTTAATAAAAGAAAACGGAAGACACGCTATACTTGCAGAAATAATATTTACTGACGGAAAGAAACAACACATGATTGCAGCAGAAGGATTATGTTTGGGCCAGAAAGTACAGCAAGGAAAAGGAGCATTAGTAGAAATAGGAAATGTTTCTTATTTAGAAGATTTGCCTGAGGGATGCCCTGTGTTCAGCATAGAAAAAGTAGCTGGAGACGGCGGAACAATGATAAAATCCTCTGGGAGCTATGCACTGCTAATGGCAAAAAACAGCAAAAAAGCAACAGTTAAAATGCCCTCCGGAAACTTAATTACATTACCATTAAATGTAAGAGCAACAGTTGGAAATGTTTCATGCGGAGGAAGAGAAGACAAACCATTAATCAAAGCAGGAAACGCATTTTATTTAATGAAATCAAAGAGAAAAATGTACCCGAGAGTAAGAGGAGTAAAGATGAATGCTGTGGACCATCCTTTCGGAGGAGCAGCACACAAGCCAGGAAAATCAAAGAGTACATCAAGAAATGCTCCGCCTGGAAGAAAAGTTGGTGCAATCGCATCATCAAGAACAGGAAGGAAAAAGAAAAATTAAAATCAAAAGCACCTGGAAAAGTGTTTTTGAAATTATTTTTGGAATGGATATGCAAAGGTGTTTGAGATGGCAATGGTAACAAAAGAAATAACCTTCAGGGGAAAAGTAGCAAAAGACTTGCAGGCATTAAGCATAGAGGAATTTTCAAAATTATGCACTTCAAGGACAAGAAGAGCGTTAAAGAAACACGGTGTTGACAAGAAAATGCTGAAAAAAATAGAAGCATTCAAAAGAAACCCTAAGGCTAAGCCAATAAGGACACACAGAAGAGATTTAGTTGTTATCCCTGCAATGATAGGGGTAAGTTTTGGAATTCACAAAGGAAAAGAATTTGAACGTGTTGATGTAAGCACAAGAATGCTTGGGCATTATCTTGGAGAATTTGCATTAACAAGAAAGAGATTACAGCACGGAAAAGCAGGAATCGGAGCAACAAAGAGCTCTACAGCAATAACTGCCAGAGGATAAAATTAAGGATTAAATTTGGAATGTGATTAGAATGGTTAACAGCAATTATCAAGCAGAGGTAGGAAAGCCAAGCAAAACGGCAAGAGCATTCATAAGCAACGCTCCTATTTCAGTAAAATACTCTGTTGAATTATGCAACCAGATAAAAACACGCCCAGTAAGCAAAGTAATAGAATTCCTGAAAAGAATTATTGCTCACGAAGAATACCTGCCTTTGAGGAGATATAACAAAAAAGTAGCACACAGAAAAGGACAGGCAAAAGAAGGAGTAAAATCAGGAAGATACCCTGAAAAAGTTGCAGCAGAATTCATTAAATTACTTGAATTGGCAAAAACAAATGCGGATTTCAAAGGGCTTGAGTCAGAAAAATTGCTCATAATACATGCATTTGCAAATATGGGAATGAACAGGTTCAGTTACCAGTCAAAAGGAAGAATAGCCGGAAAAGCAAGAAGAAGGAATGCAACAAACATTGAAGTAATAGTACAGGAAATGAAATAATTTTTATAGGTGTGAAAAATGATTGAACGAAAATTCATACAAAAAAGTTTCAACAAAATGGAACTGGAAGATTACTTGACAAAGAAACTTGACAGAGCAGGATTCTCTCATTTAGAAATAATCAAAACACCGTTGGTAACAAGAATAGTTTTGCATGTTGCAAAACCAGGATTTGCAATAGGAAAAGGCGGTTCAACAATAAAACAATTAACAGAAGTAATTGCAACTAAATACAAAATAGATAATCCTCAAATTGAAATACAGGAAATAAAACACGCAGGATTGAACGCAAAAATACAAGCTGAAAAAATGGCAGGAATGGTTCAGAGAGAATTTGCGTGGAGAAGCGTTGCATACAAACTTGTAAAGGATGTTATTGATTCAGGAGCACAGGGTGTTGAACTTGTTGTTAAAGGAAAATTATCAGGAAAAGGCGGAAGAAAAAGAAAAGTAAGAATAGCTTACGGTTACATGAAAAAAATCGGAAACCAGACAAAAATGGTTGATTTTGCAAAAGCAGCTGCTTATCCAAAAGCAGGAGCAATAGGGATAAGGCTAAGAATAATTCATCCTGATGTAATATTCCCGGATAAAGTTGACATTAAAAAAGTAATTCAAGGAATAAAGATAATTGAAACAGAAGCAAAAGAACAGGCAGAAAAAAGGGAAATGAAGGTTGAAGAAAAAGCCCAAGCACCTGAAGAGAAAAAAGAAATAGTTCAGGAAGCAAAACCTGAAGTGCCTGCTGAAAAAGAAAAGGTTAAGGAAGAAAAAATTGAGGAAAAAAAATAAGTAACAGAAAAATGAAGAGTGAATATTTATGACATTAAAACACCAAGAATTGCTAAAAATGAGCGAGAGAGAGCTTAATGAAAAAGCAATTGAACTAAAGCAGGAACTTGCAAAAGAAAGAGCAGTAATAGCTTCAGGCACAAGAAGTGAAAAGCCCGGCAAAATAAGGAAAATTAGGAGAGAAATAGCAAGAATATTTACAGCAATGAATATGAAAAATAAAAAGGAGGTAAGGAAGTAAATGCAAGAAATTGACAAAATCAGCGGATTGCCGAAGGATTTATTTGACATTAGCAATATAGCTAAGGAACAGCAAAAAATCAAAGTTGATGTTATAAGGCGAAAGTTTTCAAAGTTTGTTACACTTGTATCAGGAATTGATGATAAAGAAGTTTTGAAAGAAATGGGGAAAGAGATGAAGCAAAAATTTGCTTGCGGCGGAACAATAAGGGATAATATGATAGAATTGCAGGGAAAACACAGAAGCAAAGTGGTTGATTTTTTGATAAAAAAAGGTTACAAGCAGGAATTGATTGAAGCGAGAGGGCAATGATTTTTAGAAGGGATGAAGGGGAGATGATTAAAGGAAAAAATTATGGGATCACAGCAGGAAATCTTTTAGGCCACGAAATGATAGGCCTGAGAGTAAAAGTGATTAAGAGCACTGACAAAGGGAGAGTTGGAATGGAAGGTGTTGTTGTGAATGAAACACAAAACACATTTGTATTGTCAGGAAACTGCAGGGAAGAGGAAAAAGAATTTGTGATTCCAAAGAAAGAGTGTGAATTTGAATTTGATTTAGGGAATGATGAAAAAGTAATTGTAAAAGGGAATGATGTTTTAAAAAAACCAGAGGAAAGAGTAAAGGAATTCAGGAATTGAGGCGATGAAAATGGCAGAAAAAAAAGCAAAGGCTGAAAAGAAAGCAAAAGAACAGCAGGTAGTTGTAGAACAAACAGTCGGGAAAGAGGTAGTTTATCCAATAAGAGGAAATATATTTGAAGGAAAAGTTGTTTCAGCAAAAGCAAACAAAACAGTTACAGTTGAAAGAGAATTAGTACAATATATACCAAAATATGAAAGATATAAGAAAATAAGGTCAAGGGTTAAAGCGCATAATCCTTTAAGCATAAATGCAAAGGAAGGCGACAAAGTAAAAATAGGAGAAACAAGGAGAATATCCAAAACAAAGTCATTTATTGTAATGGAAATAATAAAGGACAATAAACAGTAATAAAGAAATGTTGTTAGAAATTATTTTTATGGTGAAAAAATGAAAGCAATAAGCATTCCAAATAATATGGCGCTTACGCTCCACAGCAAAATTCTTTGCGCAGACAACTCCGGCGCAAAAATAGTTGATATTATTTCAGTATTTGGCTATAAGAGCAGGAAGAAACAGTACCCAAGCGCAGGAATAGGCTCTTTGGTAAATGTTGTTGTAAAAAAAGGAAAACCTGAAATGAAAGGAAAAATAGAACGCGCAGTAATAATCAGGACAAGGCAGGAATTCAGAAGGCCAAATGGAATGAGAGTAAAATTCGATGACAATGCAGTTGTTCTGGTTGATGAAGACGGATTGCCAAAAGCATCAGAAATCAAAGGGTGCGTAGCAAAAGAAGTAGGCGAAAGATTTCCAAAAATAGTTGGATTAGCATCGGTAGTGGTTTAGATTTATTATTGAAAATTATGGGTGTTGATGATGAGTAAGAAACCAAGCAAGATGAGAAAGGCATTGTACGAAATGCCAATGCATAAAAAGGCAAAAGAAGTAGCAGCGCACCTGAATGAAAAGTTGCAGAAAGAATTCGGCAAAAGATCAATAACTATAAGGAAAGGGGATATTGTAAAAATATTAAGAGGGAGCTTTAAGGGAAAGGAAGGAAAAATCACCAGTGTTGACAGGAAAGAAGGAAAAATATTTGTTGAAAAAGTAATAACAAAGAAAAGCAATGGTGAGGAAAGACAAGTGCCAATAGATGCATCAAAAGTTTTGGTAATTGATATTGAGAGAACTGACAGGAAGAGAGTTGCTAAAAAAGGCAAGGAAAGTGAGCAGAAATGAGTAAGAAAGGAGAAAACAAAAAAGCAAAAACAATAAGCATACCAAACGTAATTAATATTAGCCGTAAGAATAATTTTTGGACCGTAAAAACAAAAGCAGGTCCTCATAATAAAGAGACATCAGTGCCATTAGGGCTGATAGTAAGAGATTATATTGGGGCAGTTGCAAAAATGAAGGATGCAAAAAAAGTGCTGAACAGCGGTGAAGTAAAAATAAATGGGGTAGTAAGAGTAGATCACCAGTTCCCTGTTGGATTATTTGATGTAATTGCAATTGACAAGCAGAAATTGTATTACAGAGCAATGCTTGATAACAAAGGAAGATTAGTGCTTAAGAAGACGGAAAAAGAAAGTAAGGAAAAAGTAAGCAAAGTAAAAAGCAAAGTTATGGCAAGCAAAGGAATACAAGTTACAATGAATGACGGCAGAACATTTATGGGAATCAAAGCTAATGTTGGGGACTCAGTAAAAATAGCTCTTCCGGAAGGAAAAGCACAAGAAGTAATTGAATTCAAGGAAGGAGCATTAGCACTTATAACAAAAGGAGCTCATTGCTCGGAAATAGCAACAATCAAAGGAATTGTTGAAGGAACGGCAAGAAGAGCTAAATTAGTAAAACTTTCTTCAGGAAAGAAAGAATTTGAAACAGTTTTTGACAATGTAATAGTAATTGGAAAAAATAAATCAGAGATGACTGATATACAGTGAACAAAATAAGGATTGATGGTTATGAAACAAGTATTGATGGATAAAGTTGTAATCAACATGGGTGTTGGTTCTGAGCCTGAAGAAATGAAGAAAGCTCAGCAGATAATCCATTTGGTTACAGGAAAAAAAGCTGCAAAAACAATTTCCCAGGCAAGAATACCTGATTGGGGATTGAAACCAGGAGTAGAGATAGGGTTAAAGGTAACGCTTAGAGATGAGGAAGCAATTAATTTCTTAAAAAAAGCATTGCTTGCAAAAGGAAACAAAATGCTCGAGAAAAGCTTTGACAATGCAGGAAATTTTGGTTTCGGTATAAGAGAATATATTGATTTGCCGGATGCAAAATATGATCCAAAGCTTGGAATAAAAGGATTTGATGTTTTAGTTTCACTGAAGAAAAAAGGATACAGGGTGAAGCGAAGAAAAATAATGCCTGCAAAAGTAGGCAAAAAACAAAGAGTGACAAAAGAAGAAGCAATTGAATTTGTTAAAAACCTCGGGGTAGAGATAGCATAAAGAATAATTTGAGAGATTTTGTTTAAGAGGAAGATGAATATGAATTACGCGGATGAAGTAAAACAAAAAACAGTAAAGAAAAATCAGAAATCAAGGAACGAAAAAATGAAGAAAAGAATCATTGGCGTAAGAGAATGCAGGATATGCGGAACAAGAAAAGGAATGGTACGAAAGTACAATCTTGGAGTATGCAGAAGATGCTTTAAAGACAGGGCAAAAGACCTTGGCTGGGAAAAATATTAGGTTGTGAAAAAATGGCTCAAACAGACCCAATCGTAGATGCATTAACAAAAATAAGGAATGCGGAAGAGTCTTCAAAAACAGACTGCTTGCTCAAACCAGCTTCAAACTTCTTGGGAGAAATTCTAAGAATTGCAAAAGAAAATGGTTACATTGAAGAATATGCAAAAAAAGATGAAAAAGGAATAATTGAATATGAAGTAAAATTAAACGGAAAAATGAATCAATGCAAGGCAATAAAGCCCAGATATGCAGTAAGGAAAGATGAGTTTGAAAAATACGAAAAAAGATATTTGCCTGCACGTGATGTAGGATTAATAGTTGTTTCAACATCAAAAGGAATAATGACTCACACAGAAGCAAAAATAAAAGGACTTGGGGGAAGATTAATAGCATTCATGTACTAATTGCATGTGCTAATGATTGAGTTGATAATTATGTCTGAAATCGTAAAAACATTAAAGCTTCCGGGTGAAATAAAAATTGAATTAAAGCCTGAGAATAATCTGACGCTTACTGGGCCAAAAGGCACAGTGACAAGACAATTCAAAACACACAGAGTAAAAATGACTCAAAAGGGAAACAGTATTGTTGTTGAAGGAAGCCCTAAAAACAAGCAGACAGACAAATTAGTTGAAACAATTATATCCCACGTAAAAAACATGGTTGAAGGGCTAATATACGGTTACAAATATAAATTAAGAATTGTTTATTCACACTTTCCAATGTCAATACAAGTGGAAAAAGAAAATGTAAGCATAAAGAATTTCCTCGGGGAAAAGTTTCCCAGAAAAGCAAGAATATTAGGATTAACAAAAGTAGAAGCAAAAGGGCAAGACATTACAGTAAGCGGAATAAACAAAGAAGATGTTGGGCAAACATCATCTAACCTTGAAAGAAAAACAAAAGTAAAAGGCAAGGATATTAGAAGATATCAAGATGGAATATATTTAATAGAAACAGGGAATATTGAAGCATTGAAAGGCCCTGTTCTTGAAGTAATAAGAGGACGCGAATAATATCCGTGAGGATTAAATTAAAGTTAATGTTTAGAGTGTGATTTTATGGCAGAAAAAACAGCAAAGAAAGAATCAAAGCCAAAAGCGGAAGAAAAGAAAGCGGAAGCAAAAGCTGAAACTGGCAAGCAAATTAAAAAGAAATTTATTTCTTACATAAAGAAAGAAAACAAGAAAAAAAGCAATGAAGCATACAATACACAGAAAAAACTTTCAGAAAAAAAGCACACTCCTGTATTCAGAGGAAGATTCGGGAAAAAGAACATACGAAGAAAATCAATTGCTAAATGGGACAAGTGGAGAAAACCGCACGGAATTGATCTTGATAAAGGAATAGAGCACGGTTTCAGGCCTAAAATAGGGTACAGAAGCAATGTTGAATTAAGATACTTGCACCCATCAGGGTACAAAGAAGTTCTTGTATGCAATATGAATGATCTGAACAAAATGGATTCAAAAACTGAGGCTGCAAGAATATCAAGGGTACTGGGAAAGAAAAAGAGAAATGAAATAGTTACAAAAGCAAATGAAAAAGGAATATGGGTGCTGAATTAGAAGAAATGATTTAGCAGAAAGATTTGTAATGGATTGATTTGGTTTTAAAGGTGTTTTGATGGAAGCAAAAAAAGTAAGAGAACTCGCAGCAACAATACTGAAAGTTGGCGTAGGCAGAATATATATTGATCCTGCGGGAGCTGCAAAGGTAGCAGAAGCAATGACAAAGGATGATATAAGAGGATTAATAGCTGAAAGAATAATAAAGAAAAGGCCATCAAAAGAACAAAGCATGGGGAGAGCAAGAATCCTTAAAGAAAAAAGGCAAAAAGGAAGAAGACGCGGAAAAGGAAAAAGATCTGGTACAAAAAAAGTAAGAATGGAGAGAAAAAGCTCCTGGATTAATAAGGTTAGAGCACAAAGAAGGACTCTTAAAGAATTAAGGGAAAAAAATCCTGAGCTTGTAAAAGAAAAAGGTTATTCGGATATTTACAAGAAAATAAAAGGAAATTATTTCAAAGGAAAAAGAGGATTGATTGAATACGTAGAAGGGGCGAAAAAATAATGGCTACAAAAGCAACCTACAAAACAAAATTCAGAAGAAGAAGACAAGGAAAAACAAATTACGAAAAAAGACTGGCAATGGTTAGGTCAAGAAATATACGCTTAGTAGTAAGAAAAACAAATAAAAGAATTATTGCTCACGCTGTAAAATTCAATCCAAAAGGGGACGAAACAATTGCAGCGGCTAGTTCAACTGAATTAAAAAAATACAAGTTTTACGGAACAAATAATACTCCTTCAGCTTATTTAGTGGGTTATTTGCTTGGCAAAAAAATCGGGAAACAAAAATGTGTTCTTGATATCGGGAGAAGAAGCCCAAGTCACGGAAGTGTTGTGTTTGCAGCATTAAAAGGATTAATTGATTCAGGTGTTGAAGTTCCGTACTCTCCTGAAGCTCTGCCGAGCGAGGAAAGAATAAACGGAAAAATACTTGATGATTATGCAAAAAAAATCGGAGACAAAGCGAAAATAGTTTTTGCTAATTACATAAAAGAAGGCATTCAGCCAGGCGAAATACAAAAAGCTTTTGAAAAAGCAAAAACTGAAATCTCGAAGGTGAAAGAATGAATAGAAGAGATGAAGCACATGGTAAAAAATCGGGCAAAAGAGGCAGAGTTGAGGAAACTGAAATTGAAAGAATAGAAAGAGAAATAAGCGAAAGACAAACAGTTCTGAATAACTGGGTTCCAAAAACAGAATTAGGCAGAATGGTTAAATCTGGAAAAATAACAACTATTGATGAAGTATTTGACAAAGGACTGAAAATACTTGAACCAGAAATATCTGATTCATTACTGAAACTTGATGACAGCCTTGTACAGGTTGCAAGAACAACAAGAGTAACAAGAGCTGGAAGAAAATATTCCTACAGAGCAGATATGCTTGTCGGAAATAGAGCAGGATTTATTGGAGTTGGATCAGCAAAGGATGCTGACAGGTTCCCTGCAATAAATAAAGCAAAAAGAATAGCTAAATTAAGTTTAATCAGGATTTACAGAGGATCAGGATCATGGGAAGAACAATCAACGGATGACAAACATTCAGTTCCATTTAAAGTAACAGGGAAAGCAGGGAGTGTAAGAGTAACATTAATGCCTGCACCAAAAGGAACAGGATTAGCAGTGGGAAAAACCATTAAGCCTGTATTAGAACTTGCAGGAATAAAGAATGTTTGGGCAAGAACAAAGGGAAGATCCACAATACAACTGAACTTTGTACAAGCTGCAATTGATGCACTCTCACAGACATCAAAAATGAAGGCATCAAAAGACATTGAAAGAAAAGTTATGAAGGATTCAAAAATAATGTAAATTTATAAAAATAAAATATGTTTAGAGGTTGTGATGGAATGTATGCAGTAATAAGAATAAGAGGCACAGTAAATATTGCACCAAAAATAGCTAAAACGCTTGAATTCTTGAACCTAAGAAGAATCAACAATATGAGCATATGGACGGAAGATATCCAAATGATGAAAATGATTAGATCAGTTCAGGATTATGTGGCTTATGGAAAAATAAGCGATGAAGTATTAAAAGAAGTTATTTTGAAAAAAGCCGTTTCTGTTAATGCAGGAGAAAAAATTGATGCTAAAAAAGTAGTTGAGGAAATAAAGAAAGGAAAAACAATGAACCAGATAGGAATAACTAACTGTTTTAGAATGAGCCCTCCAAGAAAAGGATTTGAAAGAAAAGGAATTAAGGTTCCATACAAATTAGGCGGAGCTTCAGGAGACAGAAAAGAAGGAATTAATGATTTGATAAAAAGGATGCTGTGAATTTTATTAACAAAAAAATGAAATGAAAGGTGAAGCTTATGGTTGAAAGAAGAAGACGAAAGAAAAATAAATTACGCGGACAAAGAACAATGGGTGCAGGAAACACCAAGAACAGAAGAGGCGCTGGATGCAGAGGCGGAAGAGGAAACGCAGGCGCAAACAAATCCAAGTTTCACACAATTGGAAGGTTAAAAGACAGAAAATACAGATTGAAGGGAGAAAGAAAAGGACAAGCAATATCAGCAGGCAGACTTGACGAAATGCTTGATGAGTTAGTTGCAAAGAAAAAAGCAGTAAAGGAAAAAGAAATGTATATTGTTGATGCAAAATCAGGATTTGCAAAAGTGCTGAGCGAAGGCGAAGTAAAGCACAAAATTGTTTTAAGAATAAATGCTTCAGAAAGAGCAATTAAGAAAATAATTGCTGCAGGCGGAAAATTCGAGTACGCAAAAAAAGATTACAAGCCTGAAGAAGTAAAATTCGAGGGAGAAGAAGATCTTGAATTTGAGGAATCTGAAGATAAAACAGAGGAAAAAGAATAAATCTCCTTTGGAGAATTGATAAAGCCCTTGAGGGGGGCTTGAGCAAAAACATGCGAAATGTTTTTTTGATAACTGAAAAAAATGATTTTTAGCAGAAATTTATATTTAAAGTTTGGGTGAATTTTTTGGGTATAATAGATTTTTTGGTTGGAATATCTCAGTATCTTCCTGAAATTAAAAAACCCGAAAAAGAAGTGCCTTTCAAATCAAAATTGCTTTGGACGGCATTAGCTTTAGTTATTTTCTTTGTTCTGGCAAACATTCACTTGGTTGGCCTTGACACAATGTCACAGAGTGTCCAGCAGATAATGTTTGCCCAGACTTTGCTTGCAAGTGAAATGGGAACACTTATTACAGCGGGAATAGGGCCAATAGTAATGGCATCAATATTTCTGCAATTATTCATGGGGGCACAGTTGCTGCCACTGGATATACATTCTCCTGAAGGAAGAGCAAAGTTTCAGCAATTACAAAAACTTCTTGCAGTACTCCTCTGCTTTATTGAAGGATTCATTTATGTTGGCTCAGGATTATTAACACCTATCGGCGGTGCAGGAATAATTAATCCTGTAACATGGTTCCTTACATTACAAATAGCAATAGGCTCGCTGATATTATTATATTTAGACGAAGTAGTTTCAAAATATGGAATTGGTTCAGGAGTAAGCTTATTCATTGCTGCAGGAGTTTCAGGAGCATTATTCTGGCAAACCTTTTTGCCCCCTATACAATCAGCATTAAATCCTGCGCTGTCAAGCGGAGGAATACTATGGAGAACAATGATAACAGGAGATGTATTATTACTCCTTCCTTTATTAGGTGCGGCAATAATATTTTTGGCTGTTGTGTTTGCTGAAGGAATGCACGTAAATATTCCAATAACAATGGGATACAGAGGAACCGGGGGAAGATATCCTGTAAAGTTCCTTTACGTAAGCAACATGCCTGTAATACTGGCAATGGCATTATTCATGAACGTAAGATTATGGGCGTTGTTTGTAGAAAAAGTGCCAATCATTGGTGAATTGATGAAAGGGCTTTCATGGGCAGTGCAAATACCAAACATTGGCGGAATGAGTCTTTTACACGGTATAGTTATCCAAGGAATCAATTCAATTACTATATTAGCATTAGTCCAAGGAGTAATATTTTTGGTTTTACTTTCAATAGCGTGTGTTGTTTTCGGTTGGTTCTGGGTACAAATGGGAAACCAGAGCACAGAAGCAGTAGCTGCACAGCTTGAAAGAAGCGGAATGCAGATTCCTGGTTTCAGAAGAGACAAAAGAGTAATAGAAAAAGTGCTTGAAAGATATATCCCGCCAATAACAATATTAGGGTCAATATTTGTTGCATTACTCGCAGGGTTAGGAGATTTCGTGCTTGCAGGAGTAGCATCAGGGACAGGAATACTACTTACAGTGGGAATAATTTACAGGTTTTACGAAGAAATAGCAAAAACACAGCAGGAGTTGTTATCAAAAGTGCTGGGGAAATTTAATTAAAAAATGAGGGGGAAAAAAGGTTGTTTTTAAGGCAAACAAAGGGTTCATGCTGAAAAGCATTTTTTAGGGATCTGCAAAAGCAATTGCTTTCGCAAAGTCTTTAAGAACCTTTTAAAATGTTGCCTTTAAGAAAATTGTTATCTGGTGAGTTTGTTTAAGGTGTATAATAATTGGAACCTGCAATAGTAGTTCTAGCAACGACGATTGCTCTTGCAGTACTCACAAAAGTATTGCAAAGGAAATTGATTGATAAAGAAAAAATGGCAGAATATCAGAAAAAGATAAAAGAAGATCAAGCAAGATTTAAGGAATTGTTAAAGGAGGCTGAAAAAAATAAAAAAGAGATAGAGGAATTGCAAGTGCAAATTCTCAAACAGAATACTGAAATGCTGAACGCGAACATGAAATTAAGCATGTTCACGATGCCTGCGTTTCTAATAGCATTCTGGTTTCTCGGCACTTTGTACAGCGGACAAACATTGGTATCAGTTATTCCATTGCCAACGTTCAACAGTTTTTTCTTGTTGAATCCGGCATCATGGATTCCAACAGGGTTGAGTACCGCAACAGGATATTACAAAGCGTATTTTTTTTATTACATGATTTCAGTTATTGTGTTGAGTTTTATTGAAAAAGGATATGACAAAGTTAAACAAAAGAAAAAATGATTATTGGATTGATTGAAATGGTTTCACCGGGCGAAAGAAGACAACAATACAAGTTCAAAAAAACAGCTACGGAAACGAAAAGAGAATATTTTAAAGGAAAGCACAAAAAATCCAAGTGTGCAATAACAGGAAATGATTTGCACGGAGTGCCTCATGACACAAAATGCGAAATGGGAAAATACAGCAAGACAGAAAAACGCCCCTCAGTTCCTTTTGGAGGAATACTTTCAGGGGAAGCAAGAGCGAAGGTTTTTGTTGAATTGGGAAAAGTAGTTGCAGGGGTAAAAAAACTTGAAGATGTTGATGAAAAATACAGGAAATATGTAAAGCAAGCAATGAAAAGGCCGGAGCTTGAATAATTTTTAAATTGAAATGAGCTGGTGTTTATGGAAATAGGGCAGGTTTGCATTAAAACAAGAGGAAGAGAAGCAGGAAGAACAATTGTTGTTTTGTCAAAACCAAAAGCAGGAAAAGTTCTTGTTGACGGAACAAAAGTAAAAAGAAAACAATGCAACATGCTTCATTTGTTTCCGATAAACAAAATAGCAAAAGTAAAAGAAGAAGAAAATCATGACGGGGTTGTAAAAGCACTTAAAGCTTTGAAATAAATCAGTGGATGGAATTATTTTTGTGAGTTGATGATATGGCAGAATTTAATTATATTGTTCGTGTAATAGGAAAAGACCTTGATGGGACAAAAAGCGTTGAATCAGGGATACAAGGAATAAAAGGAATAGGGCAGAGAGTTGGAGGGTTAATAGCAGTACAATTCAGGAAAGAAAATAAAATACCTGCAAATAAGAGACTTGGGGAATTAACTTCTGAAGAAGTAAAAAAACTTGAAGAAGTAATATCCGCTCCGGAAAAGCATTCTATCCCAGTATGGTCATTAAACAGACAAAAAGATATTGAGAACGGCAGTGACAAGCATTTGACTATGAACGATTTAGCATTTTCATTAAGAAATGATTTAACCAGATTGGCTGAAATCAAGTCCTACAAAGGATTAAGGCATATGTGGGGCTTGCCAGTAAGAGGACAAAAAACAAAGAGCAGACACAGAGGAAAAGGCGGTGTTGTAGGAGTAGCAAAGAAAGATGTTGTAAAAGCAGCAGTTCCCGCAAAGGCAGGAGCTCCTGCAAAAGCTGAAAAGAAGTGATTATTATGGGTGACCCAAAAAGAAACGAAAACAATACGAAAGACCTAGGAAGTCCTTTCAAAAAGAAAGAATAGAAAAAGAACGTGACTCAAAAAAAGTTTATGGCCTGAAGAATAAGAAAGAATTGTACAGGGCAGAAACAATAATCAGGACAAAAAGAGGGACAGCAAGAAAATTGCTTGCACTAAGTCTGGAAAACAGATTGAAAAGGGAAAAAGAATTGCTTGATTCACTGAAAAAAATGGGCATATTAAGGGCAAGCCCGAGCCTTGATGATGTTTTAGTATTAACACCAGAAGCACTGCTTGAACGCAGATTGCAAACAGTTGTATGGAGAAAGGGTTTAGCTAACACGCCTATTCAGGCAAGGCAATTCATAGTTCACGGACACATAGCAATTCAAGGAAAAAAAGTTGACAAGCCAAGTTATATTGTTGGAGCAGATGAAGAAGACAAAATAACATGGTACGGAAAAGAAATAATGTTTGAACAGAAAAAACATTCCAGCAAAAAAGCCGGAAAAGAAAAAGCACAGGAACAAGAAAATGAACTGAAAAAAGAATTCGAAGAAGCAAAACCAAAGGAAGAAGAAACAACAGAAATAGTAAAAAAATAATTATGTTAATTGTGAGTTGATGATATGGCAGAAACAAGAGGGATAGTGCACGTGTATGCGACACACAACAATACAATGTTGTTGCTTACGGATATGACTGGTGCAGAAACGATATTCAAAGCAACCGGCGGAATGGAGACAAAAGCACAGCATAAAGAAGGATCTCCTTATGTTGCAATGAAATTAGCTGAAAATATTGCAAACGCCGCAAGAGAAAAAGGAATAAGGGAAATTTATGTAAAAGTCAGAGGCCACGGCGGAAACAGAGCTCCTAGCCCCGGAACAGGCGCAGAAGCAGCAATACGTTCATTGACAAGAAATGGTTTAAGGATAGTTTCAATAGAAAATGTTACTCCTCTTCCGCACGATGGATGCAGAAAGCAGAAGAAATTCAGGGGAAAAGCGGAAAAGTAAAATTTGAAAATGATTTAAGAAGGTTGTGTTTATGGATATCAAAAAAGTTTATGAAGATGGAAATATTTCAAAATACCTCATAAAAGGGGTAAATTATACATTCATGAACACGCTGAGAAGAGCAATAATGATTAATGTACCCTGCCTTGCGATTGATGAAGTTCAAATATATGAAAATGATTCGCCAATATTTGATGAAATGCTTTCAAACAGATTAGGATTATTGCCAATAAAAACTGATACAAAAACATACAAGAGAGGAGATACAGTAAAGCTAGTACTCGAAAAAACAGGGCCAGGCACAGTTACAAGTAAAGACATCAAATGCACAGACCCAAAAATAGAAATAGTTGACAAAAAAATAATAATTACAAAACTTGGAAAAGATCAAAACCTTAAGCTTGAAATGACGGCTATAATGAAAGCAGGAGAAGAACATGCAAGGTACCAGCCGGCAATAGTATCCTACAATGAATTATTGGAAATAAAAAATGACAAAAGTTATGATACTAAAGCAATAATTGCAGAAATGCCAAAAGGGACAATAGAAGTAAAAGCAGGAAAATTGTTTTTCTCTGACCCTTACAACACAGAACACCAAAACCAGCACTTGGACATATTGAGAAAACACGGCGTTGAAACGGAATATAGTTCCACGGATTTTATACTTACAGTAGAAACAACGGGGCAATTAACAACAAAAGAATTGCTTGATTCGGCTGTAGAGCAATTAACAGCAAAGCTGGATGAATTAGAAAAAGAAATTAAGAAATTATAAATGCTTTGCAAAGCAAAGCATCGTTGGGTGAATCCAAGAACCATAATGGTTTATTGGTCAAGTTGCTACGTGCAATCACAATGTGGTTGTCGATGTGCAGGGGTTCCCGAGCGGTCAAAGGGGCAGGACTTAAGGAATTTTTTTCTTTTCAGAGAAAAGAAAAACATTCAGTAAAAAGAAAAGATTTTGAGTTATCCTGTGGCTTAGTGCCTTCGAGAGTTCGAATCTCTTCCCCTGCATTTCTTTTGCTTGCGCAAAAGACCTGCACTAGAGGAAACCTTTGGTGGGCATTTTTATAATTAAAATAAGATGAAGTGAAAAAATATGGCAAAAAAATTGGAAACAATAAAGCTCGTTGCGAGCCTGGAAAAAGCAGGAAGAACAACAAAAAAAGCTATTTGGGACGATTTGGCAGAAAGGCTCCAGGGCCCTACAAGAAACAAAGTAGCTGTTAGCATTAAGAAGATAAATTACTTGGCAAAAAAGTTCAAGGGAAAAACATTAATAGTTCCCGGAAAAGTGCTTTCACAGGGAGAATTAACTGAAAAAGTTAATGTTGTTGCAGTAGCGGCATCAGAAATTGCGAAAGAGAAAATTAATTCCTCAGGAAAATTTACCACATTGGCAGAGTATGCAAAAAATGCAGCAAAAGCTGATGTAAATAAATTATTAATAGTAAAATAAAAGCGATGGTGTTGACATGATAGTAGACGCAAAAGGATTGGTTGCAGGCAGACTCGCATCAAAAGTAGCGAAAGCAGTAATAAGAGGAGAAAGTGTTACAGTTGTTAATGCTGAAGAAGCAGTTATTGTGGGAAACAAGGAAAGCACACTGGCAAAATTCAAGATGAGAGTTGATGCAGCAGTAAAATCAAACCCTCATTATGGGCCAAAATACTCAAGAATACCTGACAGGATACTAAGAAGAATGATTAGAAACATGTTCCCTACAAAGAAGAGAGTAAAAAAAAGAATGATTGAAAGATTGACGGTATTTAATTCCATTCCAAAAGAATTAGAAAAAGAAAAAATGGAGAAGTATGAGGACATAAAGTGCAACGAAAGATACAGTTTTATGACTCTAAAAGAACTCGCTTTATTGTTAGGTGGAAGATGGTAATAACAAGGTGTTTATGATGGAAGATGAAAAGAAAATGAAGCCTGCAGCAAAAAAAGCAGGAATGATAGTTAAGGCAAAGAAAAAATCCGCTGTTGCCAGAGCTGTAATAAGAAAAGGTACGGGAACTATTAAAGTAAACAAAATAAATGTAAATGCTTACGCACGAGGGTATGTCAAAGATTTACTGCTTGAGCCGATAAGACTCGCAGGGGATTCAGCAAAAGAATTTGATATTGATGTAACGGTTTCCGGTTCAGGATTCATGAGCCAGGCTGTAGCAGTAAGGTCATGCATAGCAAAAGCCTTAGTAAAAGCAAAAGGCAAAAAGCTCAAGGAATTATATACAGCATATGACAGAGCATTGCTTGTTGATGATGTAAGAAGAGTAGAAACCAAGAAACCTCTTGGAAGAAAAGCAAGGAGAAGAAAACAGCGTAGCAAGAGATAACAGCAGGGCTGTTAATCTCTGCCAAATAATGGCGAGAATTATCGAGAAAATGTTTGCGGTGATAAAATGATTGTACCAGTAAGATGCTTTTCATGCGGAAAAGTTTTAGGCGGATTATATTCCGAATTCAAGGAACGCACTGAAAAAGGCGAAGATGCAGGAAAAGTAATGGATGATTTAAAGGTAATCAGGTACTGCTGCAGAAAAACACTGCTCACACACGCAGAATTAATTGATGATATAATGAAGTACAAAAAATAAATTGCATTGATGAAGTGATACTATGGAAGAAAGACCTGTTGAAAAAGAAATGAAACAAGAATTCGATGATACAGAATTCTACAAAGGAAAAGATTTGTTAATAGATGTAGAAACATACTTGAAAAGCGGAGTGCATATTGGAACAAAGTTCAAGACAGGCGAAATGAGGAGATACATATTCAAGAAAAGAAAAGACGGATTAATGGTATTTAACATTGAAACAATAGACAAAAGAATAAGAATGATAGCAAAAATGCTTGCAAAGTATGAAGGAAAAGACATAGCAATTGTTGCAAGAAGAATGTATGGGCACAAGCCTGCACGCAAACTAGCATCAATGCTCGGAGCAAGAGAATTCATCGGAAGATTCATCCCGGGGACTTTTACTAATCCCCAGGCACGATTATTCTACGAGCCAAAAATTGTTTTAATTACAGATCCAATAGCTGATTCACAAGCATTGAAAGAAGCATCAGAAGTAAAAATACCTGTAATAGGGATAGCTGGTTCGGATTCACCATTAGCAAACATTGACCTTGTTATTCCTGCAAACAATAAGGGAAGAAAATCACTTGCATTAATATTTTACTTGCTGGCAAGAGAAACACTTGTGGAAAGAAAAGAAATTTCCAGGGAAACTTTCTCGGTTCAGGTAAGTGACTTTGAGCAGGAAATAGATGAGACACAAGAAGAGAAGCCAAAGAAGACATTCCAAAGATTCAGACGCGGCAATGACAGAAACAGAAGACAAAGAAGATACTGAATAAGGCTAGCGTTGGCAAAAACTTCTCAGGGAGAGGCATTAATTCATTGAACAGCGTTTTCTTTGTGCAATTTTCAAAAAAAGCCAATTTAAAAGCCCTAATTAACGTTTTAAAGTAAATTTATATACTTGTTTGTGCATTATTAACTATACAAGAAGAGCTTTTTTGAGTGGTTGGGATGAATAATTCTGAAGCCTATGGATTACTAGAGAAACTTGGCCTCACCGAGTACGAAGCAAAGACGCTAAACACACTATTTACATTAAAAGAAGCTGAGGCTCCTGAAATTTCCAGAACCGCACAAGTGCCAAAAACAAGAGTATATGATGTGCTTGAAAAATTAATGGAAAAAGACCTTATCATTGAAATAAAAGGCAGACCAAAATTGTACAGGGCAATAGAACCGCAAAAAGCAATTGACATCCTGCTTATCAGCAAAAAAAACCAGTTAAGAGACCTCGAAAATGAAGCAACCCAAATAAAAGAAAATTTCCTTGATTTTGAAGAAGGAAAAGAAGAAACCGGGGAAAAAGTAATGAAAGTAAAAGACAGGCAAGACTTTGAAAGAATACTTGGACAAGAATTATTGAAAGCAACTAAATCCATCCAAGGATTAACAGAAATAACTGATGAACATGACATAATACACGAGGCATTGAAAAGAGCAAAAGAAAAAAATGTTACAATAAAACTCTTAAATTCATTTCCGTCAAAAAGACTCAAAGAATCTGCAGAAGTAAAGCACCTTGTGCACGGAATGAATGCATTTATCATTGACAACAAAAAAGTTGTTATGGCTATATCTGATTTTAAAAAACAAAGGCCTGATTACCATTTTACAATTTTGAACGACCACGTGCCAATGGCAAACACACTATGCAATTACTTTGACAAAAACTGGAAAGAAGCAAAAAATTACTGAATTTAAATCGGAAAAATTCTTTAAAAAAAGTTAATTAGAAAACCAACAACAAAACTCTTAAACTCTATTGAACTAATTCTTTTCATGGAGCAAATAAAACAAACAGCCCACAAATATGCGGTAAAGAATGCTTACGAGCATGATGGAAAAGCACAAATAGGCGCTGTGGTCGGAAAAGTAAAAGCCCTTTTTCCTGAAGCAGATTTGAAGAAAGTAATGCCTGAAATAAGCAAACAAGTTATGGAAACAAATAAAATGAAAAAAGAAGCACTGGAAAAAGAATACAAAGAATTCGAAGCACAAGGATGGGAATTAAAACACGTTGAAAAAGAAAAAACTCTCCCTGAATTGGATTGGCTTGCGCAAGGAGAAAAACTGATTACGAGAGTTGCGCCAAACCCGAGCGGAGCAATGCACTTCGGGCACGCAAGACCCGCAGTTCTCACAGATGAATATGTAAAAAAATACGGCGGAAAATTTATTCTAAGGTTTGATGACACTGACCCAAAAATAAAAATACCTGTGGCAGGAATAGAAAAAGAATTCCTCGCGGAGTTTGCGTGGCTTGGAATAAAAATTGATGAAATACAAAAAGCATCAGACAGGCTTGACAGATATTACCAGGTAATAGAAGAATTAATCAAACAAGGAAATGCTTACATTTGTGACTGCGATTCAGAAGAATGGAGAAAACTAATTTGGAAAAGCAAAGGATGCAAATGCAGGGGCAAAACGCCAAAAGAACAGCTTGCTCTCTGGAAAAAAATGCTTGCGCACGAAATAAAAGAAGAACAAGCAGTTGTAAGAATAAAAACTGATTTGAAAAATAAGGACCCTTCAACGAGGGACTGGTGGCTCGCAAAAATAGTTGATGAAGTGAATCATCCAAACCAAAAAGCAAAAGACAAGCATGTCTGGCCCTCTTATAATCTTGCGAGCGCAGTTGATGATTATGATATGAAAATAAATTTTATTATAAGAGGACAAGAGCATGTAGGGAATGAGGAAAAACAAAAAGCGCTTTACAAATACTTTGACTGGGTTTACCCGCACACAGCTTACCATGGAAAAATATCCAAAGTAGGGGATATGATTCTCAGCAAAAGCAAAATAAAAATTCTCATGGAAAAAGGCGGGCTCACAAGAGATGATGACCCGAGATTAGCAACACTAAAATCATTCAGGAGAAGAGGGTTTTCCCCGCAAGCAATAAGAAAAGTAATACTTGATTGCGGATTAGCGCTGAAAGAAGTAAAAATTTCTTTAGATGCATTTGCTGCGGCGAACAAAGAAATACTAGGCGAAGCGAAAGAATTTCCTTTCTTTGAAGAAGCTGCAGAGATTGAGGTTTACAATATTGCGCCAGGCGAAGGAGAATGCTATGGAGAAAAAATTGCCTTTAACAGCGGAGTAACAAAATTATTTGCAGACAAAAAAGAACTCTTAAAATACAAAAACAGAATTGGGGCTGAGGTTAGATTCAAGAAAGCATTTAACGCAAAAATGAACGAAATAACTGATTTCAATGGAAAAGCAACTTTTATTTCATACTCCAAGACAAATAACCCTGTAATATCCTGGGTAAAGGAGTTAATTGATGTTGAAGTGCTTATGGGGGATGGGTCAGTAAAAAGAGGCTTCTCTTCCCCTTCAATTCTTGAAGCAAAAGGGGTAATACGCCTTGAAGGGCTAGGATATGTTAATACTGAGGCAAAAGAAAGAGGAATAATAAAATGCGTTTATTCTTATGATTGAAGTGTTTTAGACTATTTCTAGCATATTTTTAAAGCTTTCTGGATGGAATTATTTTAGATTAAACTGGTTTCTGCCAATGAAACTGATGTTTTTCGGGGAGACTCGGAAAGCAGTTGAAGTGGAGGTGTTTTCGATGGCGGACTATATAAAGGTTCAATTAACGGATGAGCTTAGAGAAAAGACTCTCGATTTGCTCGAAAAAACAGCAAAGAAAGGAAAATTAAAGGGCGGTATTAACGAAGTAACAAAAGCTATTGAAAGAGGCACGGCAAAATTCGTGGTAATAGCTGAAGACGTTAGTCCAAAAGAAATAGTAATGCATTTACCATTGCTATGCGATGAAAAACAAATTCCTTTCAGCTATGCTGCAACAAAAAAAGAATTAGGCGAAAAAGCTGGATTGAAAACAGCAACAGCCTCAATCGCAATAGTTGAATCAGAAGCTGAAGCAGAATTAAAGGAATTAGGCAAAAAAATTGCGGAGTTAAGGAAGTAGGGGGTTTTTGAATGGGTGACGAAAGAGGAACTCCTGCTGAAGTAGTTGAAGTTGTAAAAACAACAGGTGTTCACGGCGAAGTAACACAAATCCTCTGCAAAATACTTGATGGCCCGGAAAAGGGAAGAGTCAAGAGAAGAAACGCACGAGGGAGTGTGCAAAAAGGAGACGTTTTGATTTTGCTTGACACAGAAAGAGAAGCAAAAGAAATAAGGTCAAAGAATTAATGGAAGGTGAAATGATGGTTAAATGTAGTTTTTGCGGACAAGACCTTCCTATTGGTGGAGGCAAAATGTATGCAAAGAAAGAAGGCACGGTCTTCTATTTTTGCTCCAACAAATGCGAAAAAAACCAAATCGTTTTAGGAAGAAAACCAATTAATACAAGGTGGACTGAAGCATACAATAAGCTGAAGAAAACTTTGATGTCAGCAAAAGACAAAGAACAAGCAGACAAAAAATCTGCAGGTGCTGAATAAAACGCCAAGTAATAAGGGAAGCGATTGGGCATTAAACTGTTCAATTGCCCCGGATTTTTTTGTTTCAGCAAAATTGCTGTTTAAATTTTAGGCAAAATGAGTTGATGAAATGGTGAGCCAAAAAGGAGATGAAACAATGAGAAGAACATTGGTTATTTTGAAACCCGATGCAGTGAACAGGTGCTTGGTCGGAAGAATACTTAGCCGTTTTGAGGAAAAAGGGCTGAAGATAGTTGGAATGAAAATGGAGCGCCTGAATGTTTACAAATTAAAACAACACTATGAGCATCTTACAAATAAACCGTTTTTTGATGAGCTACTTGATTACATGTCAAGCATACCCTGCATATTAGTTGTCATAGAAGGAAAAGACTCTGTTGCAGTTGTCAGAAGACTTGCAGGAGAAACATGCGGAAGAGATGCCTCTCCAGGAACAATAAGAGGAGACTTCTCAATGAGCACACAGACAAATTTAATACACGCATCAGAAAATGATGAAGTTGCAAAATATGAAATAGAGCGATTCTTTAAGCCTGAAGAAATGTTCAGCTATGACAAAATGAATTTCAATTGGATATACTGCAGGTCGGAAAAAGGAATGTACACTGAAATAAAAGACAAAGGAAAAAGTGTTGAAGAAATAGAACATGCTAAAAAGAAAATGATGGAAATGGAACAAAAAAAAGAACAATAAAGTGAGTTGTTATGATAAGGCAGCCAATAATTACAGTGCTTGGCCATGTAGACCATGGCAAGACATCCCTGCTGGATGCAATAAGAAGCACAAGAGTGGCTGCCAAAGAAGCAGGAGCAATAACCCAACACATAGGCTCCACGGAAGTACCAGTTGAAATAATACAAGAACTAGCAGGACCATTAATAAAAAAATTTGGGTTCAATTTGACAATTCCCGGACTTTTATTCATTGATACGCCAGGGCATGAAGCTTTTACAAATCTAAGGAAACGCGGGGGAGGAATAGCTGATTTAGCCATTCTAGTTATTGATGCAGTGCAGGGAATTCAGCCGCAAACTGTAGAGGCAATAGAAATTCTGCGCTCATACAAAGTGCCATTTGTAATAGCAATGACAAAAATAGATTTGCTGAGTTTTTATTCATCAAAAGAAGGGAGCTTCCTTGAAAATCTGGCAACACATGATGAAAGAAGCAAACAATTGTTTGATGAAAAACTTTATACTTTAGTGGGAAAACTTTATGAATACGGTTTTGAAGGAGAAAGATTTGACAGGTGCGCATTCGGAAAACAAATACCAATAGTTCCTGTATCAGCGCACACAAAAGAAGGGCTGGCTGAACTCCTTACTTTACTGTCAGGATTATCGCAAAAATACTTGGAAACAAAATTGGAAATAAGCTGTGATGAAACCCCAAAAGCGGCTGTATTGGAAGCAAAAGAGGAAAAAGGATTGGGGAAAACAATCGATGTGATACTATATCAGGGAACATTAAAGGTTAATGATGAAATTGCAGTAGTAGGAAAAAAAGGGGTAATAACAACAAAAATCAGGGCGCTGCTTGAACCAAAGCCTTTACAAGAAATGAGACTTACAAAAGAAAAATTCAGTTCAGTGAAAAGCGTTTCCGCTGCAACAGGAGTAAAAATTTCAGCTCCGGGATTAGATGATGTTCTTGTTGGAGCAACCATGACAGGAATAAAAACAGGAAAAGAAGTTGAAGAACTAAAAGCAGAGTTCAAAGAAACACACTATGAATCTGACACAAAAGGATTAATCGTAAAAGCAGATGCTATAGGTTCATTGGAAGCAATAATGCATTTACTTAAAAAAGAGGGATTTGCAATCAGGAAAGCAGATGTGGGGGAAGTGACAAGAAAAGATGTAATGGAAGCAGCTTCACTCCAGTCCGATGATTTACTGCTCGGGGTAATACTTGGTTTTAATGTCAGCATTGATTCTGATGCTGCTGAAGAAGCAGAAAAAAGAGGAATAAAAATTTTTAATGAAAAAGTAATATACCATTTAATTGAAAATTACAAGAACTGGGTGCAGGAATCAAAGAAACTTGCAAAACAAAATGAAACAGCTTGCCTGGTTTGGCCGGTAGAATTTGAATTATTGCCTGGAAAAGTATTCAGAAACAATAAGCCTGCAATTGTTGGAGTAAAAGTACTTGAAGGAAAATTAAAAGAAGGGTGCAGGGTAATGAACAAAGAAGGCAGATTGATAGGAAAAATTGAGGGCCTGCAAAATGAGGGAGAAGCGGTAAAAGAAGCAAAAAAAGGGGATGAAATAGCTGTTTCAATTGACGGCGGAAATGTGGGCAGAAACCTGTTTGAAGGAGACAAGTTATACTCCTGTATACCAGAAAAACATTACTTAGTATTAGAAAAATATTCAGTGGATTTTAGCGCCGGGGAAAAACAATTACTTGAAAAAATAAAGGAAAAACAAATCATTGAGGGGAAAGAATAGGAAAAATCGGTTCCTGCGAAGGAATAAAAATGGTTTCGCAGGGAATTATTTTTGCAGAATGGGGGAATAATAATGAAGTTCGTAATAAGTGACCAAAAATCAGGAAAAGCCTATCCGGCAAGCTCTGAACAAGACTTGTTTGTAGGCAAGAAAATAGGAGAAATAGTAAAACTAGATGAAATAGGGCTGAGCGGCTATGAAGGAAAAATAACAGGGGGAAGCGATAAACAAGGCTTTCCGATGAATGTATCCATGCCTGGTTCAGCAAGAAAAAAAATATTCACTGGAAAAGCTCCGGGATTCAATGCATCAGAAAAAGGAGAAAGAAGAAGAATATCAGTAAGAGGAAGCATGGTAAGCAATGAAATAACCCAAATGAATATTGTAATTACAAAAGTAGGGAATGTTGCTATAGACCAGGTTCTTGCAAAAAAAACTCCAAGCGCAGATGAACAAGCATCGGCAAAAGAAAGAATGATTAAGAAAAGCCTTGAAATGGCAGGAAGCGCAGAACTTGGAAGCGGAGTAAAGAAAGCAAAGCACTAAAGTGCTGAGAAAAGGTGTTGAAAGTGGCTGGTACTAAGAAAAAAGAAAAAGAGGAAAAAATTACAAAGAAAATTCCTAAGAAAAAGAACCAGCCGGCTGAACACACAAGCGAAGTAAAAACAAAAATCAGGAAAAAAATTTCTGAAAAAAAAGAAGAACATGCAGAGCTTCATCAAAAAACCCATTCTGACAAAGTTGAAGCAGTGCATGAAAATAAAACAGAAATAATTCCTGAACACGTTCATGAACACAAGGTTCATGGAGAACAAAAAGAACATCCTGAAAAACATGCGCCTTCCACTCACGTGGAAGCAGCGGTTTGTCCTCCTGTGCAAGCGCCTCTTAAAAAACCAAAAGAAGTTGTGCAGCCGGAAATAAATATCGGCATGATAGGGCATGTTGATCACGGCAAAACCTCTCTTACCAAAGCACTTACAAACAAATGGTGTGATACTCACAGCGAAGAAATGAAACGAGGAATATCAATACGATTAGGGTACGCAGATATTGTTTTCTATAAATTAAAAACTAATTCAGGAATTGTTTACAGCAACAAGGCTGAGTATAGCGGGCAATCTGCAGAAGTATTAAGCAAAAGAGTAGTGAGCTTTGTTGATGCGCCCGGGCACGAAACATTAATGACAACAATGCTTTCAGGTGCTGCGTTAATGAACGGAGCAGTGCTGGTAATAGCTGCTAACGAGCCGTGTCCGCAGCCAAGAACAGTAGAACACTTAATGGCGCTTAAATTTGCGGGAGTAGAAAAAGTTGTTGTAGCACAAAACAAAATAGATCTTATCACAAAAGAACAAGCATTGGAAAATTACAAAGCGATACGCAATTTCCTGGACAGTTATGGGTATAAGGACGCCCCAATAATTCCAACTGCAGCTAATTTTGGAGCAAATATTGATTCACTAATTGAAGCAATTGAAACACATATTCCAACTCCTAAGTTTGACGAATCAAAGCCACTGAAAATATTTGTTGCAAGAAGCTTTGATATAAACAAGCCCGGAACAAAATCAAAGGATTTGAAAGGGGCAGTTATTGGAGGAAGCATTGCGCAGGGAACTGTAAGCATTGGGGATGAAATTGAATTATGCCCCGGGTTAAAAGGAAAAACAATTGCAAAAGTAATGAGCATAGCAACTGACCAAGGGTTATTGCAGAAAGCAAGACCAGGCGGATTAATTGCCATAAGCACCTCACTTGATCCGAGTGTTGGGCAAAACGACCAGCTCAGGGGACAAATAGCAGCAAAACCAGGAATACTGCCTGCGCCGGTAAAGGAATTAATTTTGAAAATAAATATGTTTGAAAGAATGATTGAACAAAACATAAAAGAAAAAACTGCAATAAAAGTTACAGAACCATTAGTCATTACAATAGGCACAAACACAGTTGTCGGATTTGTGATAAAAACTGATTCCAAAGTAACAGTACTTAATCTGAAAAATGAGGTTATTGCTGAAAAAGGGGAAAGAGTGGCAATAAGCAAAAACATTGCAGGGCAATGGAGACTAATAGCATTCGGGGAAGTGCTTTAAGCTTAAGAACTAATTAAATTTTTTTAGTTTAAGAAAGGCGAATTTTAAATGGCAAAAATAAAAATTCTATTGGATACTAATTTTCTTTTAACAATGGTTCGGCAAAAAATCCACGGACTTGAAGAAATTAAGGAAAAAGTTCCTGCTGAATTCTATACTCTCGGCAGAGTGCTTCATGAAATCAAGGGGCTTGCAAAAACTGACAAAAAAATCCAGAATGAGTCGCGCATAGTGGAACAAGTACTGAAAAACAATAATGTGAAAGTAATTGACAGCACAATGGAGGATGTGGACTCAGAGCTTGTAAATATGAGTAAAGAATATGTTATTGCTACTAATGACAGGTTTTTGAGAAGAAGAGTAAAAGAAGCGGGCGGGAAAACAATTTTTATCAGAAGCCTAACTTATATTGATACGGGGGAAATAGTGGGGGAATAAAGAGAAATAACTCAAATTCTAGGACAATTTTTGGGTTGGGTGCATTTTTTGAGGTTAATTTTTGCCCAAAAGAGATGGTTTTTAAACATGGCGTTTTGTTAATTAATTAATCCTGCCTTAGGGTTAAGGCTAGCTAAAAAGCTTGGTGGATTTGGATTTTTTATTATTTTTTGAAGGTGAATAAATGTTTTACAAGACAAAAATAGTGGACAAAGTAAGAGTTCCTGCTAAAAAGCTCGGAACAAAGATAAAAGACTCATTAATGGATATTTGCAGAGAAGATTATGAAGGAAGAATAAAGGACGAATATGGAGTAATAATAGCAGTAACCGGGATAGGAGAAGTTGGAGTAGGCCACGTAATCCCTGGTGACGGAGCAGCTTATTATGAAGCAGAAATAGAAATGCTTACCTACAAGCCTCATGTACAAGAAGTAACAAGAGGAACAATAACCGAAGCAACTGAATTCGGTGCATTTGTAAGAATAGGCCCTATAGAGGGATTAATCCACGTAAGCCAGATAATGGATGATTACATAAACTATGATGCTAAATTGCCAGGATTTGTCGGCAAAAAAACTGATAAGAAATTAGTTCCTGAAGACAATGTGCTAGCAAGAATAGTTACAATTTCATTGAAAGGAGACACATCCTCATCAAAAATAGGCTTAACTATGAGACAGCCATTCCTGGGAAAATCTGACTGGGGCAGAATTGATGAAAAATCAGTGAAAGAAGTAAAAGGCAAAGGAAAAAAATTCGCTGAAGAAAAGCCAAAGAAAGAAGCAAAACCAAAAGAGGAAAAGAAAGAATAAGTTTATTTAATAAAATGCAGTAGAGGGGATTGAATGTTAAAAGAAAAAGCATGCAGAACTTGCAGATTCATTGTTGAACAAGGCGATGTATGCCCTAACTGTAACGAAAAAGTGTTTACAACATTCTGGCGCGGATACGTAGTAATACTAAACCCCGAACAATCAGAAATAGCAAAAAAAATGGGCATAACAAGGAAAGGAAAATTCGCCCTGAGATTAAGCAGATAATTTTTTTTAAAAGGTGAAGAAGAATGGATTTGAAAATAATTGAAAAAAAGAAAAACGATTTATTGAAAAGAACAGAAATGGTTGCAGAAATGCACGAAAAAACAATCCCATCAAAACAGCAAATAAGGGAAAAACTTTCCGCAATGCTGGATATCTCCCCTGAAAAAATAGCTATTACAAAAGTTGATTCAAAATTCGGCTCCTCAAAAGCAAAAGTATATGTAACAAGCTATGAGAGCGCTGAATCCTTGAAAAAAACAGAGCCAGAGTATATTGTTGTAAGAAACTTTGGAAAAGAAAAGAAAGAAGGTGCAGAAGAACAAAAAAATGCGGCACCAGCAAATTTCAAAAAATAATCAGGTTAATGGTGATTTGAATGGCTGAAAAACAAGAAAAAAAAATATCGAAATCAGAAAGATATGATGTTTCAACAGGAGTATTGAAAAGAAAAAACAAGTTCTGCGCAAAATGTGGTCCTGGTGTCTTCATGGCTGAACACAAGGACAGATCAGCATGCGGAAAATGCGGTTACATGGAAATGAAGAAAAAATAATAATCTAATTCTTAAAACTCCTTTGCCTTTTGTTTCAACTCTTTATTGATTTGAAACATTTAAAACAACTTATCCTTCAATTACATTATGCTTTACTGGCTCTTAATGTTCTTTTTAATTATTTTCCCATTATTCTGGTTAAGGGCAATTAAAGGCTATTCCTGGAAAAAAACAATAAGTGATTTGCTCCCAGAACCTAAAGGATGGAAAAAAGAACTAACAGGTTCAATGAAATTACTTACCCTCCTTTTGGTTGCTTTTGTGTTATTATCAGTTATTTTGACATTACTAAACCTTAATGATTTGGACAAAGTAGGGGATGTAATTAAAGGGGATTTGCAAAGCGGAATATTACTTTATATTACACTTTTAGTTGTAATAATGTTTGTTGAGGAATTCTTTTTCAGGGCATTTTTAGTAAAACGAACAGGGGTAATTATTTCAACAATAATATTCTCAATCGCACACATAGGATACGGCTCAATAGCCGAAATAATAGGAGTCCTTGTTTTAGGATTCATAATAGCTTACTGGTACAAGAAAAACAATTCAATAATACAAACATACACAGGACATTTAATGTACAATTTAATTGCAATTGTATTATATTTAATTTTTTGAAAAGTGATTAAATGAATTGCCTTGGGATAGAAAGCACTGCACATACATTCGGAGTTAGCATTGTGCGAAGCAATATTGATTCAACAGAATATGAAAAAAGCTCTTGTGAAATACTTTCAAACGAAAAAGATTCTTACACAACAAAAAGCGGGGGAATGATTCCTCGCGAACTTGCGGAGCATCACTACAAGGTTGCACCTTTAGTTGTAAAACAAGCGCTTGAAAAATCAGGGATTCCATTAAATGAAATTAATTTGATTTCATTTTCCCAAGGTCCGGGAATAGGAAATGCATTGCGCTGTGGAGCAATAACCGCACGCCAACTTGCTCTGAAACAAAATATTCCCCTAATAGGAGTAAATCATTGTATTGCTCATTTAGAAATAGGAAGAAAATTATGCAATGCTCCTGACCCTGTAATGCTATATGCTTCAGGCGCTAACACCCAAATAATTTGTTATGAAAATAATTATTATAGGGTATTTGGGGAAACCCTTGATACAGGAATAGGAAATTTTTTGGATTCCTTTGGAAGAGAACTCGGATTAGGATTTCCTGCAGGTCCTGCCCTTGACAAAATGTATTTCCAGGGAAAAGAATTAATTGATTTGCCTTACACAGTAAAAGGAATGGATTTGGCTTTCTCAGGATTACTAACCTCGGCAGAAAAAAAAATTCCCTTAATAGAAAAAGGAGTGCTCCGCAAAGAAGATTTAGTTTATTCTGCCCTCCACACTGCTTTTGCCATGCTAACTGAAGTAACTGAAAGAGCATTAGCGCACACTCAGAAAAAAGAAGTAATTCTCGGCGGAGGAGTAGGATGCTCAAAAGCACTGCAAGAAATGGTTGAAAAAATGTGTGAAGAACGCGGGGCAAAACTATTTGTCCCGCTAAATTCAGTAATGGTTGATAATGCAGCAATGATAGCCTGGCTTGGGCTATTAATGCACAGCAAAGGCAAAAAAACAAGTATTTCTTCTTCAGAAATACTTCCAAAACAAAGAACAGATGATGTTAAAGTCACTTGGCGAAACTAACCCTTCTTAACCTGATTAAGGCTTTTCATAATCAACAGGTTTTTATTCAACAAAGAAGTATTAAATGTGGGAACATGATTACTGATGACAGAGTAGAAGCTTTGCTTGAAAAATATGTGACAAATAATTCAGTTGTATCTTTTGGTACAGGCCCCTCAAATGAAGCTTTTTTGAAAAAACTTGCACTTTACATTGAAAAAAACGGCTTAAAAATAAAAGTAGTGCCAACAGCCCACTCAATGGGCCTTATTTGCTCCCAACTCAAATTACCAACCGTATCCCTTGATGATGTGGAAGTAGATTTAGCATTTGATTTCGTTGACCAGGTTAATGAAGACTTTGATTATATTTCAAACGAAACAACCTCTCTGATAAGGGACAAAATGATTGCATTAGATGCAGCAGAACTCGTTGTTGTATGCGAGGAAAAAAATTTTGTTAAAAAACTAAACTGCCCAATGGCAGTAGAAATAAGCTCCTTTGCAATGAACAAAACCTTAACCCAATTAATGAACCTCGGCGAACCAAAATTAAGACAAATAAAAGGAAAACCAGTGCTAAGCGAAACAGGACACTACTTTGTAGACATAAAATGCGATGATATATACTCAATAGAAGACCTTGATTACCAGGCAAAAAGAATACCAGGTGTATTGGAAACCAGCTTGTTTATTGGCTACGCTGACAGAGTAGTATTACACGGAAACAATCTTATTGTAAAAAGCAGATTAACTAATTTAGAATAACTCTTTTTTCACCCTAAAGCAAGTATTAAAACTTTTCTAACGGGGATTATTTTATTGGTTTAGTTTGTGTTAGTTTTCTGTCCATTGCGGAGCAATGGGCAAATACTTTCGCGAACCAAGCAAAAACAATGTTTTTGCGGTGCAACGCAAAACCAGAGGTTTTGCTATGCCTTAACAAGGTTCTGCCACTGTAGATCAGCAGTTAGATCGCCTGACTCATAATCAGGAGGTCGGCGGTGCGATTCCGCCCAGTGGCATTATTCTTTTTGGTGCAATGCTCCTTTCTTTATATTTGGCAAAAAAGAAAGGATTATTGCATGAGAACACACGAAGAAAGACTAAAAGATTACATTCAAAACTTACCTAAAAGAGTTGGTAACCATAACGCCCCTCTTCTAACTGAATTCACTAAAAAGTACTACTCATTGAACTCAGAACCATCCGCCTCAAGAATACTCACTGTTCTCGTCAGAATGTGTTCAGTAAGTAAAATGCTTGGAAACAAACCACTTGATGAATTAACAGAAGACGATTTACAAGCACTCAACAAAGCCATGAGAGACAAACAAATGGCATCAGCTTCCTTTTATAGAAAATCCTTAAAGAAATTCCTAAAAATGAAAGATAGAAAAAAATACATAGACTTACTTGAATCTGATTACTTTGTTGAACCAGCAAGAAAAGCTAATGCAAAAAAACTTGTAGACCCAGAAAAATTCTGGAGTCAACAAGAAATAGAATCCTACATGAGGGTAAGCAAAGAGCACAGCCCAAAACAAGCAGCTTTTGGAGCACTATGGTTAAGCACAGGATTACGCCCACATGAACTATTTGGACTTAGAAAAAAAGACATTGTCTTTGAAGAACCCACAACTTTACTTGTGAAGGTTGGGGAAAATACAAAAACTGGTTCAAGAACGGTCGTTTTACAAAATGGGGAAGCAAAATCTGTCTGGGATTACAGCAAACCATACCTTGATTCAATAGAAGACGAAATTACAATATTATTTCCAGATTCAATGAGTGGGCACAGAAAAAGACACTTTGCAGTATGTGAAGATGCAAAAATTGGAAAAGATAAACAAATTAATTTTTATGTTGCAAGAAAAATGGCCTTAACAAGATTCTACAACAGCTTTGGCATGGTAAAAGCCGCACAATTATCTGGACACATTCCTGGAAGCGATGTAATGCGACACTATGTTGGACTAACAGAAAACCAACTAAAAGACCAAACCTTAGCAAGAGTAGAATCTAAAATGTGTCCAAACCCAAATTGCTCATTCCTGAACGAAGCACACATTATGCAATGCGTAAAATGTGGGGCCCCCTTAAGCAAAGAACAATATGGAAAGATAATTCAAGACAATGTAAATCAATTAATAGAAACAAGACTTGAATCATTTAAGAAAGATATTCTGATTTCCTTGATGAATGCAAAAGGAACTTAATTTTCTCCTTTTTTCAGTTTTTCAATTAAGATTTTAAAATTTTCTCGTTCTTTTTCAATTAATTTCTTTAATGATTCAGTTGATGCGTTTTTTGGTAATCCTATTGTAATGTTTGGTGAATTATCAATTTCGTGTGAAAGCATTTTTTCAACATCATTCCAAAATTCAAAAGGAATAAAGGTATCTTTTAAGTTGGTTGTTTCAAGCGCTTCTTTGAAGTTTGTGTGAGTAATTAAAATTGCATATTGGTCTGCTTTGTTGGTTGTCTTAAATAATTTTGAGAGGTTATTTTTATCCACAGTATAAATTTTTTGTTTGCCCCATTGCACATCAGTAATAAAATTATGGTTTTTTAATACTCTGAGTTGGTCGCATAATACACTCTTTGATTTCTTTGTTAGTATGTGTAAATCAGTTAGTGAAATTGTGCCATTTTCCCAAATCTTTTTGAACAAGGCAAAAGCATCTCTGCTTGTTTTCCAATTATATTTATCCATACTTAATTTCCCTGATTTTTGAATTGAACTGTAATACGCATCTTGCGTAAGTATTATAAAGACTACTGATGCTAAGGTTGGTATAGTTCGCATGATGCGTAAGGAATGATGTGTATGAAAAAACAAAAATTGTCAGTGTCAGTATCCAAAGAATTAGCGGATAGATTAAGAGTCATAAAAAATCAAACAGGTGTTCCAATAAGCCAATATTTGGAAAGAAGTTTAGTGAAGGAGATGAAATGATGGGCATGATTTCATTACTTCAAACGATTCCGAAAGAAAAACTTTTTAGGGATAAGGAAATAAAAGAAATATATTTTTCCTTAAAAGAAATATTTGAAAGCAGAGCACCAAATCCAAACGGAAGTGATGCTCTTTGAATAATACTAATCAAATAGAAAATATAAACAAAGACCCAATTATCTTCAATCCTGAAAAACATTGTGCCGTTTGCAAGACTAATGGGAGTCTGAGAAAATGGACTTTTTATTTCAGCTACAATCGCAAAGCGAGGGTTTGTTGTAAGTGTTCCAACAATTTTTTAAGTTCAGCTGATGTTTCCTTGTGGTTGGAAAAGAATGCAATTTATGATAAGAAAACAGGCGAATTAATAGATTTTCAAATTGGGGTGAAAAAATGAGTGATATTGAAAAAGAATATTTATTAGACCAAAAATTGCTGGATAACATAGTTGTAGAGATTCAAAAGAATGTCGTTGGAGAAACAGATGCAATAAAGACAATTATTCTCGTAATAGTTTTGTTAAAAGTGAAGAATAAATCTCCCGCTTCGTCTAATCTTTGCATTAATGCACCATCAGGAACGGGAAAAGACTATTTAGTAGATTCTTGTTTAGAGATTTTACCTAAAGAAAATCTATTAAGATACAGACGGAGTTCTCCAAAAGCATTGGATTATGAACTTGCATCTAAACTGGATAATAACTGTGATTCAAAGTTAGTATATTTAGAAGATGCTAATTATCAAGTTATAAATTCAGAATCAATAAAAACTTTAATGACTGCAAAACACGGACACACGACCACTGTTACAATAGCAAGTAACGGGAGTGCTATTAATTTAGATGTGGTTGGTAAACCTGGTTTTATTTTTACATCAGCAACTGCTGGATTGAAGCCAGAACTTCTTAGGAGAGTTAGTTACTTAAAGATAGATGCTTCACTTGAGCAAACAATAAAAATAACTAAGAAACAAGCAAAACACGCAAAAACAAATATTTCAGAATCGTTTTCTGAAAAATCAAAGAGTTTTTATCTTGGGCTTGAAGAAGTGGAAGTAATAATTCCCTTTGCAGAAGATGTCCAAGTAGGTTTAAGCAAGTTCTATATAAATAATAAAAACCATGTTATATTTAGAACAATATTTGAAAGATTCTTAGATTATATCAAAGCATCTGCTTGTCTATATCAATACCAACGAAAAAAAGACGAATGTAATAGAGTTATCGCTGAAGAAATTGATTATGCAAATGCAAGAATCATGTTGAAAAAAACAACAAATAATGCGTTAATGATTCCTTTAAGCAATGACCAATTAGAGCTACTCAGAACAATTAGTAATAACAATCTTAGTTCTGGAACAGTTGAAATTATATCAATGCGTTTTACTAAGTGGCAAGACCGTTGGTTAAGAAAACAACTTGATGATTTAGTTGAAATGGGATTTTTAACTAAAAAAGAAATGTTCCAGGAACATTCAGATAAGCCAATTGGAGTTTATTCCGCAGACTTAAGTTTGTTGGAATTTGAGATTCCAACATATGCTGAACTTAACACTGAAAGCAATTGTAGCAATTGCACAGTGAGTTCAACTATTGAAGTGAATTCTAGCAGTAATGCGCCTCCAGAGTTCACAGTTCACAATACAAATACTACAAATGCAATCCAAAGTGATTTGGCCGAGGCGAAAGAAGAGGTTGTTTTAGCATGAATGATTTAAGAGTTATTTCTAAATTAGAAGTTGTGGAATTTGTTAGGCATATTTTAGCAACGTACAAAGGTTTGCCAAAAAAGTGCAGAAAAGAATTGGAACATGCAGTAAATTACTGGGAGATGGTTAGATGAAAACTTATAGTGGGTTCAGATTGAGTTCCAATTGTTGGGAAATACTCAAACTGTATAAACAAAAAGGGCAAGATTACACAAAAACCATTGAAGAAGCTGTTGAGCTATATGTCAAAGCAAAAGATTCCGAAGAACGATGTTTAAACACGAAAAACACTTAAGTTTAAACAATTTTTCAACAAACCACTACTATGCAGATTCAGAAAACAAGACCCGCCACAGCGTTTTGTAATAGGTTTTTAGCTTTCAACCATAAAGGAGTTTATTGCAAGATGTGTTTTGCTTCTTTCAAAACTTTAGCCCCATTACTGGTTAGTTTGTAAAACTTGAAGCTTCTATCAGCTGGATTAATGCACTGCACAAGATTTTTTGATTGCAGTTCCTTCAAAGTCCTATTAACATGTGATTTGTACATTCCTGTGGTTTCCTCAATTTGTTTTGAAATCAATCTCTTTCCTGACAAGGAATCCAAAACTTTTAGTCTATTCTTTGCTCTAAGAACAAAGGATACATCACTTGGCTTATTCATTAACTAAATGCCTGTTACCAGATATATCTCAAAGTATTACCAAACGAGTTACCAATATTTAAAAAGAGTTCTAACCCTGTTTTTTATGGCAGGTGGGATTAATGGTTAAAGAATTAAATGGCTTAACTATCTTAGGATATATTTTTGGAGTATTAATCCTTCTTGCAGGGATTGGTTCCCTTATTCAACTGAAAGTATTAACTGGATTCTTTTACATTATAGCTGGTGGATTAATCACACCAATAATATTTCACACCCTGACAAAAAAGTCAACTTTACCGTTATCAAGAGGTGCAAGAGTTGTGGTTGCTATAGTATTCATTGCATTGGGTGGAATATTTTATTGGTAAAAGATAATAAAAGACTGTGATATTATGAGTAACAAAATAATTAATATAGTTGAAAATACAATTGACAAAACAATTTCTGGCTTGTTTGGTACTGGTTTTGCCGTTAGTGGTTTCGGGAAAGGAATAAAATTAATAGTTGAAATCATTATTGTTTTGGTAGTACTTGAGTTAGCTACAAGAGCATTGTCTTTGATGTTTGGGTTTATGGGTAGAATATTTTAGTGTTAAAATAATAAATATTATGTCAGGGAGATGATTTAATGGATAAAAAAATAATTGGGATAACCTTAATCCTATTATTGGGGTTAATGTTTTTTGGATGCACAAGCTCAAGTTCAAACACAACAGATGGAACAAATACAACTCAACCTGTTGCAAATAATCAAACTGCACAAAAAGTTTACCAAATTGGTGAAAAAGTAACTCTTGGAGATTTATCTTATACAATGAATTCAGTAGAACAAATGGATGCACTTCGTTCAGAATATGTAAATAAAACTGCGTCAGATGGTGCAACATATTACTTAGCTGAGTTCACAATACAAAACAATGGAAACTCAGAAAAAAGCGTAACAATCTCAAACGACATAAAAGTAATTGATTCTAAAGGTAGAACCTACAAACCAGACTTTGCATTATCCATGTATGCAAAACAATCAGGTTTTGAACCATTTGAAATAATAGACAAAATTCCTGCAGGACTATCAAAAACAGGAATAGTTGTTTTTGAAATGCCAATAGGAACAACAGGTCAATTAAAAATCAATCCAAGCATGTTTTCTGGAGAAGCAACAATAGAATTCAAGTAAATTTAAACGCATTGGATTTGAACACCCATGTTTTAAAAGCACAACGCGCAACATTATAAACTTTAAAGAAGTATTCTTTCTGATGCGTGTGGTCCTACACGACTCAATAAGTTGTTTAATATGGAAATTAAAAATAAAATTTTTTATGGCGACTGCCGGGAAGTACTTGGGAAGTATCCTTCTGAGTCTGTAAATTTAATAGTAACTTCTCCCCCTTATTCAAATAGAAGAAAACATTCCTATGGTGGAGTGAACCCCGACAAATATGTCAACTGGTTCTTGCCAATAAGTAAAGAGCTGTATCGAATACTTACTCCCAAAGGGTCATTTGTTTTGAACATTAAAGAGGGTGCAAATGGAGAGAGAGAAACATATGTCCTAGAATTAATCTTAGAATTAAGAAAACAAGGCTGGCATTGGACTGAGGAATATATTTGGCACAAAACAACAAGTATGCCTGGAAAATGGCCAAATCGATTTAGGGATGCATGGGAGAGATGCTTACATTTTACTAAAGACAAGAAATTTAATATGTACCAGAATTCTGTAAAGGTCCCGATTGGAGATTGGGCAAAAAAAAGGATGAAGAATCTTTCAGAAAACGACATCGTAAGAAGTTCCTCTGCTACAAATAGTGGATTCGGAAGAAATCTAAAGAATTGGAAAGGCCGTAGCATGGTTTATCCAGACAACGTGTTAAACTTTGCCCCGGTATGCAATAATAGGAACCACAGTGCAGCGTTTCCAAAAGAACTCCCAAGCTGGTTCATTAAATTATTCACAAAAACGGGTGATACCGTACTCGACCCATTTATTGGGTCTGGCACCACGGCAGTAGCTGCAATTGAATTAAATCGTAATTATTCAGGAATTGAATTGGATTCCCAATACTATCAAATAGCTAAAGCTAATGTAAATGAAGCGCAAACTAAATAAATATTAAATTCTATTATTTTGTATCGACAATTCTTTCAATAACAAGTCCATTTGGTGTTTTGTTAAATTCATGATTGAGCAAAATGGCATCTTCTAAATTTTTATACATTATTGGTGCTTTTTTTGCGGTGCGAGTTTTTGTATCGACGCCGCCAACAAAATAAATCCAATAGTTATCTTTCAATCTTTTGGCAACTTTAATTTCATTCTCACTTAAGAAAAATCTAGGGTTTGTTCCTTTTGCACCTTTAACTTCAATAAAACGGTTTGGAATTATTCCGCTCTTTCCATCAAAAGATTCAATATCATATCCCGCGTCAGGTTTCAATTTACTTATTTGATTTATACACAAACATTCAACTTTTCCGCCTTCTTTTCGAACGCGTTCTTTTTCATAATTCAACACTATTTCTTCCGCAATCTCGCCTATTTCTTTTCTTTCGAGAAGATGTTCATTAAGAGATTCTGGAGTCCATCCTTTTGTTTCCGTTAAGAGTGCTGCCACAGCATCAACATATTCAGGGGTAACGTCCAAAATATACTCTCTTCGCTGAATAACGCCCAATTGAATCAAATGCTCAACTAACCAAGGGGCACACTGGAGTGGAGAGCTATCTACGGAAGACCATTGAAAAGTTTTCGCAGCATATTCTTTTGTGAAACATTCAAATAACTTAAGTGTTGCCAAATGATTGTATCCGGATAAATAATAATTTCGAATAAGCATTTGTTTTTGGTCAGTAGTTAAGTCATAAATCCCAGTAGGATTCAAGGACATAAATTCATTGCCCAAATTAGTAATGCAAACAGACTCTGCTTTTGTTTTAACAAATCCTATCTTTTCACCAAAAAGAATAGAAAGTGAATGGTCGGGAAAAATACTTTCAATAACTATTGACTCACACTGTCTTAAAACTGCCGCCTGAGTAACCATTTCGCCAGATGGGGCAATGGTTGTTGTTGCTATTAGAAGGCGATTCAGTTCAGCAAGGCGGTCAATCATTTCCAACTGCCCCCATTTCTTTCTTTAGGGCTCTAATTATTGCTTCGAAGTCTTGGTCTTCATCAACTTCTTCACTAAATGTGTCTTCAGTAGAATCTAAATCCAATGCAGAGAAGTCGCCGTCCAAAATCTTTAACATTCTTTTTCGTTTTTCTTCCAATCTGCTGTCAATTACCTCATCAATTGTGTTCTTTGCTTGAACTATCCAGTAGTGTACGATGTCCTTCTTTTCAAGACCAACACGATGAATGCGGTCCAAAGATTGCATGTAGTGTGCACCATTCAAAGTACGGTCAAGATAGATTGCGTGTAAACAAACTTTGTGGAGAGATATCGACTCCGCACAAGCTCCCGGATTGGCTATCAAAACCATGCAGTCCTTTTTATTCTTAAAGTCGTGAATTATGGACTCTCTATTTAGTTCTTCGTCTTCTGAAGCATCTTTAGGTATTCCTCCGTGAATAATGACAGGATTCAAATCTGCAAGCATATTTTTTAATACATTAATATTGTGTACAAAACTACTCCAAATCACTACCTTTTCTTTTTGTCTAGTAACAATTTTTCGCACAAGCTTTTCGGTCGCAGACATTTTTTTAGGCACTTCATAATCTGAATAATGCTCAATGAGAGTAGTTACTGAAAGTCCGGAAGCTTCCAGAGGAGGAATCCTAAATTCTGGAGAATACTCGCTAAGAAGAGACGGATTTGATGCTGCTTGAAGAAGCCGAACTAGTCTTGCCTTGCGCCAGACCCGAAGACTAGCTCTTTCTTCAGGAGCCTGCACAACTTCCGAAAGAACCTTTGTAGCAATTGCCCTGTAAATTGCACTTTGGTATGGATTTAACTTAACTTTAAGTCTGTGGAACTGGGGTTTGGGAAGGCCTAAATCTTTTTTGCGAACTCTCCAGTATAGTGGATTAAGTTCTTCATGGACATGTTTTTCCAGAAGGGCAGAATCTTTATCTGCTTGATATTTGAATTGCTCACGGTCCCCCAAAACAGATTCATTTGGCCACAAAAATTCAACTTGGCTCCACAAATCATGTATTGTGTTTGGAATTGGAGTTCCTGAAAGCACTACGCGTCTTTTGGCAAAAGGTGCTAATGATTGAACTGCATCTGACCAGCGTCCGCCCTCAAGACGTTTAATATTATGCGATTCATCTAAGACAAGTAATGTTTTAGATTGCATCAACAAATTTTTTACAGCATTCAAATCATTGCTTGCCATTTGGTAAGACATTACAACGAGGTCTGCAGTTAATGCCTCGTGGTACAACGAGTCCCGATTTATTTTAGACCCGGTAATCCTTATAACTTTTGGTTTTCTTCCAAAACATTCATTGTATTCTTCTTCCCAGGGCATGAAACAAGCTCTGGGCCCAATAACTACTAAATTATCAATTTCTTTTCGCTCCTTTAATATTGCATATGCCGCTAAAACTACAGTTGTTTTTCCACTGCCAGGAACCGAAAAATTCGCAGCACCTTCAATATTTATTAAATGTGCAACAGCGGGAATTTGATACTCCTTCAAAGACCTGCGAAAGCCAGGTACAGTAATTTCTTTTACAGGGTTTTTTTTTAATGACAAACCAAGCTCTCTTGAATTTTCAAACTTTTTGTGTTCCGTAACTGCTTTTTTTAAAAGTTCTTCTGTGGCAGCATCAAGAGCAAACGATATCTTATTTTCATTAAAATACACTAAACATTCTTGAAGTTTTATCAAGACGTCCGGTGCCGACTTTAACACTAAACTAGGTGCATCAGCTTCCTCTTCAAAACCAAGAATATTAACTAAATATATGCGATGTTGCCAACCGAAAATTGATGAGTCTTTATCAGCACTTAACTGGATAAGCCCTTTTTTTACTTCAACACTGATTTGTACAGGGTTCATATTAATCAGTGCTTCTTTTCTACCTTTATAGATAAAAGTTCTTCAACTTTATCTTTGAGTTTTTGAAGCAATTCTAACATCTCTTCGCCTTGCGCAACAACTTGTGCTGAATCAATACCGCCTATCATCGCAAGTGCTTTTTCCACTAATAACTTTGGACGACCGTGGTCGTTTGTGGCTTCAACCATTTCCTCAGCCACATTAAATTTTTCGCTGAGTCTAAATAATGTATTCACCTTAGTGTCTGTTGGATTAAAATCAGTCAGTATTACTTTTTTAGCATTTGAATTAAGCATGATGCCTTTTAGTTTTCTTATATCTCTATAATCAACTTGTTGGCTGTCTATAAGACGGAAAGCGAGAGGGATTACTTCCAAAGCAGCTTTATTTCCTTCTTTTTCTCCTAATTTTCTTCTAAGCGGAATTAATACGTTGTCTTGCAAGCTATTGAATTGTTCCACAACTCGCTCGGCCTGGAAGGACATATATTCATTCTCTTTTCCAATGGACTTTAGGTAAGAATCAATCAAATCCAAAATTTTTAAACGATTTTCGACATCTTTTGCAGTAAATCTTCCTTCTAAAGTATTTGAAATTTCTGTAGGAGTTAAATTGTGTTTTATTCCTTCTCTAAGTTTCAAAAGTTCATTAACGGGGCCATATTCAAGGCGAAGGTCCTTTGCAAATTGCAGACCTGCTTCGATTCTCCAGAGTTCTTTGGCACCAACTCCTTTTGGTAACATTGCTGCTTTTAAGTATTCAAATTGTTCCTTGCCAGTTTCCTCATGCAACTTTGAAATAACCGCCATACGTCTATTGGCATTAATCACTGCTCCATCAAATGTTACAAGCCCTGGGTGAAGCTGTCCATGTTCTCTTATACTTTCCTTCAATACTTCGGTTTCATCAGGTTTTTGGTTAAGAAGAATTTCCATTAAAATACTTGCATCTTCACTTTTGGTTGCATCGAGTGGGTGGCATAGTTCTCTTTCTTTGCTTAGGAGTTCCGATGCAAAACGGCCATTACGTATGTTAAAAATAAGAAGTTTTATTGGAATACGATATACTTTGAGGTATTGGTTCTTGCCACCCAGAAAAACCGGCTCTCTGATTTCTTTCTCTTCTTGTTCAGGGTGTGCAGCAACATATTCTGCAAGTTCTTTGGCCCTTTCAGTGTTAATATCCATTTTATCGCCTAATACTACATTGCCCAGGATACACTGGTGCCTATATGTAGCTATATAATTAAACCTTAAAAGACTTATTGACAATTCAAATCCGCAGTTTTTGGCGCAAATCTTTTGATTATGTCACTAAGGGGGTTTTTTGGAATAAATTTCGTGAATGCATTTGGCAGAGGGTTAATCACTTATTATATACTATATAGGTTTAGCATTAATAAAATATATAAAATCTATATGGTTAGTTTTTTTTAAGTATTGTGACTTTAGTGAAGGTACTTAATCTTTTTAATAACAATTGTATATTGGTTGTTTAGTATAAAGGAAGAGTTAATGTGTTGTAGAAAAGAGCATCGTTCTTTTTAGAATGATGTTGCCCAGTGGCATTATAATTATTTCTTTTTTTACTTGTATTTATGCCTGATAGCATTTATCAGAAAATAAAGATGGCTGTTGCAAAAACAGCTGATACTGGTGCGCACTTAAATGCTGCTTCTGCCGCTGAAGGGATAGGGAAATCATTAGGATTAAGCGATGCATTAATCCAATTCACTCATGTTGAATTAAGGAACGCGATTTACGAGCCTGAGTTCAAAAAAATTCCTTTCGAAGAAAGAGCATTGTTTTTGCCTCATTGTTCAAGGAACATTAAGGAATGCAAAGCCATTCAGGATGATGAAGGTTATCACTGCAAACAATGTGGAGCATGCAATATAGGGGAAGCAGTAAAAGCAGCAAAAAAAATCGGTTATAAACAAATATACGTTGTTCCCGGCGGGAGTTTATTAAAAAAAATCCTTGAAAAAAACAAGCCAAAAGCAGCTATAGGAGTATCTTGCTTCCACGAAGCAGTAATGGGTTTTGAATTAACAAAACAAGTAAGCATTATCCCGCAAGGAGTTTTATTGCTTAGAGACGGGTGCAAAGACACTCTGATTAATCTTACATTGTTAGAAGAAAAATTATCCTTAATAGATGAAAATGTTTTGACAAAAGAAGGAAAATTAAAGAAAAACTAAATATCCTCAAGCAAATCAATAAACCTTTTAACTTCATTAAAATCTTTTGCAACAAAAACAGGATTGTATTTCCTTAACTGGTTCTCAGTAGAAATTCCTCCAAGTTTAGCAATAAACTTTACTCCCAAGCGCTGACACATCAATCCATCCTGTTCTGAATCCCCGACAAAAACAATTTCCTCTTTCTTTGTTTTTAATTTCTTAATAGCTTTAACCAAAGGCTCAATATCAGGCTTTTTGTGCTCAACATCATCACTAGTAACAAAAAGATTTATTTTATTAAAAGTCTTTTTATCAAAAACAGCATTAATGAATAAATGCCTCGAACCAGTAATAACTGCTAAAGAAAACCGTTTAGACATTTCATTAATGAACTGCTTTGAATCAGAAAACCAAAGCTTTCTAGCTTTATGCTTTTTCAATAATTTTAAGAAAACCTTTCTTCTAAACTCAACAAACCCAAATAAATCAAAAACTTTTTTAGTTGAATCCATTAAATAATAAGCAATATCCCTTGAATGCAGTTGCGACAATTCCCTCAACTTTTGATGAGTAACCTTAAACCCAGAGTCCTCAATAGCAGCCTTATCACTAGCCATAATCAAAGGAATAGAATCAATAAGAGTACCATCAAGATCAAGAAACACAGCACTAATTCTCATGAGAAGACTAAAACCATTAACCAATATAAACTTAACCAACGCAAAGTTTTGTAACACGCAATTAATAGCCCCGATAGTGTAGTGGTCAAGCATACTGCCTTCTCAAGGCAGTGACCCGGGTCCGAATCCCGGTCGGGGTATTTCACTAGGAGTCAAATTACACCAAATGAGCCCAGTTTTCTTTAAAAAGAAAGGAAGTGGGATTTTGGTTATGGAAAGAGAACATTTGAAGTCTTATTATGAGCACAATTTGAAGATGGTTCTGCAAAGAATCGATCCTAAAGAATTTGGTTATGATACACGTAAATCAAAGCATCCAGTATCTGGACCAATGAATTTAACGGAAAATAATCGTAAGCTTTTGAAGCAATATTATCGGCACATGGTTAATGAAAATCTTGCATTGAGCAGAATTAGCTTGGTTCTTGGTGTCATGGGTCGCTTGCTTGAAATGCTTGGAAAAGATTTTGAGACAGCAACAAAAGAAGATATTCTTGGTTCAGAAAACAAAACAGGTTTAGTTTCTAAAATCAATGAAATGAAAATTAGTGCAGTAACAAAAAGTGACTATTTAAAGAAATTAAAAAGCCTTGACAAATGGCTTAACGGAAATGAAGAACCATCTGACCGCACAAGAAAAATAAAGACAGGGCTAGGAAAAAAACACTTAAAGCTACCAAGCCAATTATTAACGCCTGAAGAAGCCCAAAAAATAGTTAATGCTGCAGACAATACTCGTGACCGAGCATTATTTCACTTTCTATGGGAAAGCGGTTGCAGAGTAGGAGAAGCAATCAACCTCAAACTTAATAGTATTCAATTTGACAAAGGTGACGCAAAAATAACATTGTTTGGAAAAGTTGGCGAAAGACAAATACTGTTACTCGAATCTGTCCGAGACTTAAAAGAATACATCAAAACACGCTCACTAGCAAACCAAGACGAACCATTATTCATAATGGTTGGCAAAGAAAAAGGCAATCCATTATCGCACGGTGCAATAAGTAAAACAGTAAAAAGAACCGCTATTAGAGCCGGAATAACAAAACACGTTCACGCTTATTTATTTAGACACTCCCGCGCATCTTATCTCGCAAGCAAAGGACTTTCCGAAACCCAATTATGCATGATTTTTGGTTGGGAAATAGGATCCAAACAAGTTCGAACCTACATACACTTAAGTGGAGCACAAGTACAAAACGCTTTACTAGAAAAAGTATATGGAATAAAAAGACCAGAAAATCACGAACAAGAAGTAATTCGCTGCCAAGTATGCGGAGAAACTAACCCCTACAATCAAGATACATGCCAACAATGCTATAACCCATTAACAATACAAGGCGCACTAAAAGTAAAACAAGAAAAAGAAGTAATCCAATTCGATAGAGACATTTCACAAAAAGTGTTCGCAGAAGCATTTAGACTAATGGCACAAAACAAAACTACTCCAGAAGAAGCACAAACAGAAGCAATAAAGACGGTGGCTAATAAATTAAAGCAAGAGAATGGGGGATAGTTAAGATATTTGGCTAACATGATTAAAATTACAACAATAAATCAAAAAAAGTAGTGTACTTCGTAAGATACAACTTTAACTCATTGTTGCATCTTATGGTATACACTTAGTGGGCGGTGGTTATTATGTATGAAAAAGAAGTGATTAAAAGAATGGGAAAAAAGAATTGGCAAAAATTCATTCATTTTATGCGTGGGCAAACATGCGAGATATATTCTGATGAAAACACCAATTATTATGAGTGTGATGTGGAGAACGTTATTAAAAAATCAAAAAACAAGTTTTTTGATTAAGGGGTAATTAAATAAGTTGAAAAAAAGTGATACAGTTTTTGTATCACTTTAAGTAAAAAGTGATACAGTTTTTGTATCACTTTGGAAAGGTTTATATTTAGTTTGGTGGTAATTATGAGTATGGATAGAAGTGCATTATATTCAGTTCTTTTCAGTCAACAGGAATCATTCTTTGAACCAAAAAACCTTGTGTCAAGAGAATCCGTTTCAAAGATTTTATCTCTCCTAAAACTAAAACTACCTATTGTTATAACAGGCATTAGAAGATGCGGTAAGTCATCATTAATGGTTCTTGTGAGAGAGGAATTAAAACTTAACAAAAAGAATTGTCTTTTTATTGATTTTAGTGATGAACGGCTAATTAATTTTGATTACTCTGATTTTGAAAAGATAGAATCCTACTTAATAGAAAATAATTATGAAGGAAATGTATTTTTGTTTGTTGATGAAGTACAGGAAGTAAAACACTGGGAAAAGTGGGTAAACCGATTAAAAGAAAAACATCAAATGATAATTACTGGTTCAAACTCAAAATTATTAAGCAAAGAAATAGCAAGTACACTTACGGGGAGAAGCATAAGCTTGCACTTGCAACCTTTTGGGTTTAAAGAATTCTTGCAAGCCAAAAAAGTTAATATGGATAATTATTTGATTGACACAAAAAAACAAGCAGTACTACGAAAATCATTTGCAGAATATTCGAAAAATGGAGGATTTCCAAAAATGGTTTTGTCAAACGATGAAACTATACTGAGAGAACTTTATGAAAACATTTTGTATCGTGATGTTGTTGCTCGGCTGGGAAAAAACCTTGAAAAACCAGTAAAAGAATTATCTGCCAGCTTTTTAGCTAATCCTTCAAGTAGTGTTAGCTCGAGAAGAGCAGCAGACCTCACAGGGGTAAAAAATCTTTTGACAATAAAAAAAGTACTTAATGCGTTTGAGAATTCATTCTTGTACATTTTCATATCAAAATTTGACTATTCAGTTAGAAAACAAATAAAAAATCCACGAAAAACTTATTGTTCTGACAATGGCTTTTTAACAAAACTTGGATTTGCCTTCAGTGACAATGAAGGAAAATTACTCGAAAACATTGTTGCAATAGAACTCAAAAGAAGATCAAAAGATATGTACTATTTTAATGATACTCGAGAATGCGACTTTGTTATAAAAGAAGGAAACAAAATAGTGGAAGCAATACAAGTAACAACAAAAGTAGCCAACGAAAATGAAGAAAGGGAAATAGGCGGATTACTTGGAGCAATGAACAAATTTAACCTAAAAGAAGGCTTGATACTAACAAACGACCAAGAAGAAGAAAGAAAACAAGAAAACAAAAAAATAATACTAAAACCCATATGGAAATGGCTTCTCGAAAAAAATAATAATCTTTAGCTTTCCTTTATTTTTTCATAATGCTTATTACACAAAGCCCGAACCCAACCCAAAATAAAGAAAATAACTTATTTCATCCGACAATTAGTCTCTTTTCTATCGTCCAAATCAATCACGACCAACTGATGGTTGTTTTCTTTATTCATTCCAAAAGTAATAGAATATTTTTTGTCTGGGCAATATTTGTCACCCACATATAATCTCGGCACATTAATTAAGTAGTGGTAATCTCTAGTGCCTTTTCCTTTAAGTCTTAGTTTGTTATAAGTTTTCAAACTTTCTTGGCAAGCAAATAAAACCTTTTCTGCGATTAAATTAACGTTAATGGACTTTTTTTCTTCCATTCAAATTTCACCTCGGGCGTAGTGCCTAAATCTTCAAACTCATGTAAAGCAATTTCGTGTTCTAAAGGAATCTCAACACCAATCCGCTTTAACTCTTTCAAAACATCCGCGCAGACTTTTGAGATCATTTTACCTCACCATATTGCTTAAATTTGATTTTCCGTTTTCTTCTTCTAATAACTCTTGTGCTTTTTCCTTCATTTCAGGAAATTGATTAATTAATAATTCAATAATTTTCTTTGCATGTAACCCATCACACTTGTAAGTAACAGAGTGAATGACATCATTTCCTTTCTTATCAATTTCTGTTAAAAGCAAAATTCCAAGAGATTTATTTTCAATGATTTTGGTTGCTTTTGCTATTAACTGCCTTTTTTTCTTAGTACTTTGAGGTTTACTGCCCCTATTCATTAATGCAAGTAAATCATACCGCATATTATTCATTTGATCGCCTAAGAATTCACTTGCTGTTTGAGTTATTCTTAAACTTTTAGTTTTTCTATTTCGGAAAAAATGGAATTATCCCGCGAAAAACGGAATTCGCGAACAAAGCCTTTATATATCGCGAAAGCAGGAAGGGATTCTAAAGAGAAATTTTTTTCTCTTGAGGAGGAATTTTTAATGAAAAAAAGTTTGTTAGTGTTACCAATTTTGTTATTGGTTGCACAAGTGGTTTTCGCTGCATCAGTAAGCGATGTGACTGCGCCCATAACAAAAATCTATGATTTAATCAAAGGTGTTGTTTCGGTAATTGGAATAATTGCTATCACAATTGCTGGAGCAATGTACATGTTCTCCGGGTCAAACATTCAAAGTAGGGAAAATGCGAAGAATATGGTTTCTTACGCAATAGTTGGACTTGTACTCGTGTGGATAGCTCCTGTAATGGTAGGTTACTTGACAGCTCCAATGTAAAGGAGGTTTTCTGTGTGGTAAAATGGTTTGAGTTCTTTCTACCAATGATTCTGATTGTGAGCCTGCTAACCCCCATGGCTCACGCAGAATATGTAGGCATTAACATAGATGTTTCAGGAATAATCGGCGCAGTAAATGGAAACACACAAAGTAATGCAAGCACAATGAATGAAACCAAAGAAACACTAAACAACTCAATCACTGGATTACCTTTTGATATTTTTGGATTATTTACCAACTCAATAAAAAACTCTTTACGAAACTTCAATTCATCACTATTAGGCTTAGCAGAAGAACTTTTAGCAGTAAATCCTAATCCTGATTTAATGTTGGGTTGGTGGCAAGCAATAGTCACCATCATATCCTCATTTTACTTGCTCGTGTTTTTGGTAATTGGTTTAAGTTTCTTAATCAGCGGACACAGTGTTGTTAAAAGAGAACAATCTAAAGAATGGTTAAAGAATGCAGTCATGATGATTATTGGCGTAAGCGTTTCCTTCTATTTATATGGATTAATTCTTGGTTTGTCAACAGGAGTTACAAAGTTTTTGTGGGATACAAGTTTCGAACAATTCTTTCAATCTTCCATATTTAGTGGAACGGGAGTATTAATGCTAATTGCATTTAGCGGAACAATTGGTTTAGCACTTGTAACATTATTTTTGAGATATTTATTTTTGTTAATTGGAGTTGTTTTGTTTCCAATAGGAATCTTCCTTTACCTCACCCCTAAGTTTGGTAATTGGGGCAAAATAATATTCAATTTTCTTGGAGTAATGCTTGCAATTCAATTCATTGATATAATTGTTTTGATTGGAACGCAACAAGCAATACTACAACTAGCAGGAAACAACGGACTAGAATTCGTTTTGCCACTTGGTTTTCTGATTATTGCAATCACTAACATGGCTATGATTATTTATGCAATAATAAAATCAGCTTTCTCAATTACCGACAACGCACCCATACTCAAAATGGCGATTAGTACAATTAGCGGAAACCTTGCAGGACTTGCAGGAAATACAACAAAAACAACTGGGGCGAGCGCATGAGCTACGAAATACCAAAAAACTTGAAATATGAAGAAAAATTCTTCTTCAACCTATCCCTATTCCAAGCCGGATGGATAGGATTATTTGGAACAATCGGAGCAATAATATTCCTAAAAACTCCTTTAATTTTTGAAGTAAAAGCAACGCTTGGACTAATGTTTTTAGGATTAGGTGGAGGATTTGCATTCTTCAATCTAAAAGAACATTTGGTTACTTTTGCCAATTATTTTTTGCGCCCAAGAGAACTAGGTTACTTAAGCAAACAAATGGAAAATTTTATTGAAGTAACTAGAATAGCAGATAACACCGCATATTTGAGTAATGGTTCAGCAAAAGCAATCCTGCAAGTTCAACCAATCAATTTTCACATACTTAATCAAAGGCATCAAGAGGCCATAATCTCAGCATACAAAGACTTCCTAAACTCACTAGATTTTCCCATACAAATAGTAATGCGAACAGTAAACCTCTCCCTAGAAGAATACCTAAAAACACTTGAAATAAAAGTAAAGAAATCAAAAAATGAAAAGTTGCATAAACAATTTGTTGACTTCAAAGAATTCGTAACCACATTTATAGAGAATCACGCAGTAAAAAACAGATTGTTTTACATAATAATTCCGAGTGGTGAAAATAACCCAAAATACATTTTAAGTCAATTAGATATTCGAGTAACTCTTTGTCAAGAAAAACTCAAAGCCTGCAACCTAACAACCAAAAGACTCACAACTAATGAGCTTGTGTCCATGCTTTCCAGTTATTTTGAAGGATTTATAGAAAATGGAACAGAGTACCTCTCAATGTTATCCTTTTTGGAAAAACAAAAGGGGGTGACAGCGTGAGTGTTAGAAGATTACCAATGATTCTGTATCAAGGAAAAAAGTATTTTGTTGATCACAGGCTAAGAGAGATGCGGAACGTGAATAACCCGCATGATTACATCAACTACTAAGGAGGTGGATTCGATGTTTGAAATAGTAAAAAAATTAATTGCGAAAATGAGTGGAAAAAAAGAGATTCAATTAGATGTAGTGCCTAAAAGTGATGAAAATGAGCTTTGTGAGAACGAAAACAATCAAGGGGAACCAGTACAACTACCTTGTAGAGAATAAAAGAGTAAATGGAAAGGTTGTGCAAAAATGTTTGCAATACTTAGGGAGGAAAAAATATGAAAGAGCTAGCGAGATTACTTAAACCGTCGTATGTGCGCAACGAATTCGACTGCCTAAAAGTCAATGAACAACTAACAAGAACCATAATGGCAGTCGGATACCCCCGCACAATAAGAGAAGGCTGGCTAGACTCAATCATTTCCAGCGAAGGAAACTTTGATTTAAGCATGCACATAAAACCTTCACACATTTCCACAATCCTCACCCAACTAAATCAAGAACTTGTAAAACAAGAATCGGATTTAATGGCGGCTCAAATGAAAGGGATTGTTAATCCTTCTTTGCAGTTGCAACATCAAGACACCCTCAATGTACTAGAAAAGCTCCAAAAAGGTGAAGAGAAACTATTCAACATTTCTCTTTACCTCGGAGCGCGCGCTTACGATAAAGAAAAACTAGGGCTCTTGACCAAAAAGATTTTAGCAGAACTTAATTCAATAATGATTATTCCAAAAATTCCTTTCTTAAAAATGAATGAAGGCGCAAAATCTTTGTACCCTATTCAAGAAGACAAACTAAATATCAATCGAAATATTCCATCTGATGCTCTAGCGGCCTGCTTTCCCTTTACTACAGCTTACTTGAATATTGACCAAGAAGGAATACTATTCGGATTAAACAAATTAAACAATATTCCAATCATTTTAGACCCATTTAGCTTCGCCAATTATAATGGCCTGATTTTAGGTACTTCTGGTGGCGGAAAAAGTGTTACAGCGAAATTATTCATTTTAAGAAATATTTTACGAGGAGTAAAAACAATAATGATTGACCCCCAAGGAGAATATGTTGATTTAACAAAAGCATACAACGGGCAACTCGTAGAAATTCATAGAGAAAGTAATTCCATAATTAACCCATTCGACTTAATGAACTCTGACTTAGGAGAAAAAACCATTTCCCTAATGGACTTATTCAGAATACTATGCGGAGAATTAACCGAAGTACAAAAAAATATTTTAGACAAAGCAGTACACAACATTTATCAGCAAAAAGGAATTCTGCCAGATGACGCAAATACTTGGACAAAAGAACCTCCAATAATGGAAGACCTATACAACGAAATCATAAAAGAAAAGAAAACTGCTTCTCGTTTAGAAAAAATGACTTACGAAGCATTAGAAAACAGGCTAAGAATCTACGTTAAAGGTTCTTTCTCATTCATCAACAAACAAACTAACCTTGATTTGACTAATGATTTAATTTGTTTCAACATTGCAAACATGCCTAGCCAGATTAAACCAGTAATGATGTACTTGATTCTTGATTTTGTTCATAAGAAAATGCAGAAAGACAGAGAAAGAAAAACACTAATAATAGATGAAGCCTGGTCTTTGCTAAGATTCGCTGAACACTCCCGCTCAATCTTTGAATTGATCAAAACAGCTAGAAAGTTTGGTTTAGGAATAGTCATCATTACCCAAGAAGTAGAAGACTTATTGACTTCTCCCGCTGGAAAAACAATTCTAGCAAACACTGCCTGGAAGTATTTGTCAAGACAAGAACCCGCATGTATAATGGAGTTGGCTGAAAAGTTTCATTTGAATCAAGAAGAACAAAACTATCTCTTAACAGCAATGCCCGGCGAAGGTTTGCTCTTTGCTATGAATGATCACATACCTTTACGAGTAGTACCTTCACCAAGTGAATATGAACTAATTACCACAAACCCTGATGAAGTGAGAAAGCGAGAGGAAAAACTCAAAGAGTTAGGCACCACAACAAAGGAAAACCTAGAACCCTATAAACTAGAAAAAAACTACTACCTAGAAAACGAACTAAACGAACAACAAATAAATTTCTTGAAAAGTAATGGTTTTATTGAAGCACGTTTATGTGGACTAGATAACTCATCAAAACAATACTTAATAAAAAAGCCAAATGGGAGTGAAAGTATTGAGCACTACTTCATGGTACAAATAATCGCAGAAGAAATTAGGCACTACACAAAAAATGTTAAGATAGATGCCACAGTAAACCCCGACATTACATTCGAAATTGAAAAAAATGGCTTAATAGAGCGTTTTGCAATAGAAGTTGAAACAGGTTCCCAATCAAAAAATACCGGCGAAATCAATGCAAAAGTAGCTAAAAATAATTCTCTTGACTTCAAAGAATGGTGGTTCTTAGTAACAGACTTCCTAGAAAAAAGAGAATATGAAAAACTACGTCCCACACTCAAAAGAACCGAAATAAAGCCATTATTAGAAAAATTGTTTAATAATCACTTGTAAACTGCGATTGTTTTGAGTTTTTGTTTGTCTAATTCTTTTAATTGCTCTTCAACAACCTTCTTAATCTCTAGTAATTGCTGTGCATCGTTTAACAAAGCACGGTTTTGTTTCATTAGTAATTTTTGTTGCCCACCATCACGTTTAACTAAATAAAGTTCACCGCTTAGACTGGTTGAATTTTGTAATAATGCTTCTACTCGCTCAGCCCCTTTTTCTAGTTTGTTCAAAACTTTTTTCAAATTAGAGTTATAGGTTTTAATGGGATCAACAGCATAATAGCCAATAGGACTAAAATTCGTTTTATTTATTAGCCCACATAAAGCTAAATCCCTTAGAATGTTATAAGTGGTTGTTTTACCTAAACCAGTTTGTTCAATAATTGTCTCTACTGGCAAAGGTTCTACACGCCAAAGCAACTTATACACGGCAAAATGAGGCAAAGAAAAATCAGGAAAAAGATGTTTATAGTAATCTAAAACTACATCAACATCAGGATCCATAAATCCTGACCAAACCCGGCAACTTGTGCATAATAGTATTGCAAGCAGGAGCTATAAAAGCCTGATTAAAAAAATTCTTTAATTTATCAAAAAATATTATAATGATCTGAATTTTTTTTAGATATCCTATTTTTGTATGAAAATCTTTCAAATTGTACTGATGAAGGAAATAGGATCAAATATTGTATAGTTTAAAGCAAAAATTGATATTTTCAACAAAGCCCTTGTCAAAGTTAGTTTTATATAGGTGTTTTGTTCATTATTCTGCATGCTGACAAGAGTTGTTAATGGTGAAAAAAAATGAACTCGCAGAGAGAGAGAGAGAGAGAGAGAAGTAATAGTATAGTCTCTACTAATAATACATCTTCTTGTAATACTAATTTTGTTCTTAATAGATCTGTTTTTTGTTCTAGTGGTCAGGGTACGCTTGAGTATTTAGTTATAATTGCGATTGTTGTTGTTATTTCTTTGGTTGTTGTGGGTTTGTTGGTTAATCAGGTTGGTTCTAGTGAGAGTGTTTTTAGGTCTTCTTCTAAGATTAGTAGTTCTGCTCAGGGTATTGGTATTACTGAGTCTTTGGTTAGTCCTACTGATGGGAATTTTGTTGTTAAGTTGTTGAATAATAGTGGTGAGTTTATTACCATTTCTAATGTTCGTGTTGGTGATACTAATGTTGCTTTTTCAGAGGACTTGGTGCAAGGTAATTCCAAGTTGTTTAAGGTTAGAACGGATGTTAATTGTGAGCTTGGAAAAATTGTTTCTCAAGATGTTGTTATTACTTATGTTTCTGAGAATGGTTTAACAAAAACTGAGCGTTATCCTGCTAAGGTAATGTTTGATTGTACTCCTTATACTATTGCTCAGGCTAATTTGGCTAATCAGTGTCCTGTTAATGATGGGAATGCTGATGTGGGTCAGGTTTTGAGTGGGTATAGTTTTTTTGGTAATAGTTCAACTAAAAAGTATGGTTCTATTGCTACTCAGGCTTTGAGTGCTTCGAGTGTTCATGGTTCTGCTGGTTATTATTCAGCTTTCGATTTGAATGTCGTTGATTCTGATTTGGTTGGTACAAATATTCTTTCAGGTGCTACTATTTTTGGGGTTAGTGGTTCTGCGAGTGCGGGTTCTTCTATTCCTAAGTATGCTAATCTTGGTTCTGGTCAGACTAATTGTTGGGATGTTAGTGGGAGTGTAATTAGTTGTTCTGATGCTGGTTATCCTGGTATGGATGGTAATGTTTATGGTTCTGGTTATGTGCATTCTTGGGGTAGTGCGACAGCTGGAACTATTCTTGATTTAAATTCAGGTTTAAGATGGCAAATAGCAGACAATGGGAGTGGAGTTATTTGGCAGGGTGCATTGCAGTATTGTGATGCTTTAAGTTTAGATGGTTATA